>Ga0315915_1000226_pt1 | contig 50766 bp, 30 predicted proteins | sample MpolbnodulesMG_FD_207738 | JGI IMG/M metagenome (GOLD analysis project Ga0315915, IMG submission 207738) | Medicago polymorpha root nodule microbial communities from Los Angeles, California, United States - branched nodules | ecosystem: Host-associated > Plants > Roots > Nodule | place: USA... | reverse complement strand
AACATAATATAATATGATTGTATTCAAGCCACCGAAATACTCATTTTTTTGATCTTCAACGTTGACAACGCAAAAGTCATTGATTGAATCTGCACTTTGATCAAAACCAATCTTTCAACCTGAATCAAATAAACACCGCACTAAAACGGGAAATCAAAACATGTTGTACAAAGACATGAACTCAAATAAGCAAAGTCGTGTTAGACGTAACACGACGAAGTCACAGAAACAAACGAAAGAAAACTATGTGATAATCACTTATTTAATTAAAAGAGGTGGAAAAAATTGAAGAGATGATTTTCTATCAAAATTGATCCTAAATCATTCATCTTGATAGATCAGAAAATTATGACAGTGAGGGTTTGAGAAAGGGAAAAGAGAGAGAGCTCATGGTGCAAATTGTTCACCTAATATTAATCCAAAAAAAAAAATGTAACCAGTCTCTTTTATTTTTATTTTTACAGAATCGGACTTTTTAAAAGCGAAAGATTGTATGAATTATTTTATATGAAAAAGTTATCATTCTGTCGGTTAGGCACAGACCCAGTTCCTCATATCCGGACAAAGTAATATATTTTGTTTCCGATGAATATAGCACACTACAGAAATATTTATTTATTTTTTCTCAAAAATGAAAAGAAATATTTGTTTTTATTTTAAAGGGAGCGCGCACATTAATATATTTGGACGGTTAGTATAATATATGTATTCTCCACTTATTTATTTTAAAAATAAATTTCCTCTTTTTTTACAGATTAAGGGTAGATTTTTATCCATCAAACTATTTAACAAAAAAAAAAATATATCCTCTTGTCCTTTGTCAATTGTGGTTAATTAGCTTTTTACATACCAAATTAAACTATCAAACCTACAAACCTAAAATACAACACACAAAAAAAAGGAAAAATACATATTATTTTAACCATGTTGTCATACCTACAAACCTAAAGATTTGGGTTAGGGTGGACACAAAATCTATCCACAACAACTAAAACATGCATGACATGTACAAACAACCATTTGTGTTCTTCAAGATATAATGAGATTGGGTGGTTTTCGTAGGTTGCAAATTCGTTGACTCGACACCTGACCTAATGTAACTAATCAGAACTAATTGTATCGATCATTAGATCCAACCTAAATGCGTGAATTAAGTTGGGGGACCCAACTCATGAACAACATATCTAATGCTCTCATGAATAGTTATAGTAAATTCTAAACTCATATAAACCAAAAAAAGTGTGTCCATATGTATGTATGTATGGGAAGTAGCTATTGATAAAACTAGTATATCATTTGTATCTTAAAAATAATATTATGATAAAAAAAAAAAAGGAAAATATTTTGTGCACACCCTATCAAGGTGTATTACACTTTGAGATGAAGAGAAAAATAATAATTAAAATGATACAATATATACGATAAGAAGAGAGAGATACAATACGACGTTAAATAAATGTATAAAAAAGACAGGGTGTTCAGATATCATGCTCCAAAGAAATATTTCATTTCAAGCATATTTTACTCGAGCATTGCACAATTTTAAGCTCTAGTTTAATCTAAGAAAAGAAACTAAAAGCAATCCAGAAGGAAAGAATGCAAATTCATTTCTTGAATCATTGTATCATGTTTGTTGATGATATTAATAATGAGAAAAAATCGTTATGTAAGTGCTCAGTTGATAGCTCCAAGAACAATAATACAAAGGATCGGAGTTCAAATCTTTAACTCTTCACTTTTTCATATTTAAAATGTGTGAGTTTTAGCCCCTAAACTATTGTTTCAAAAATGAGAACTTTCCCACGTGCAATTTCAAGGAAGGAAAAAAGACGGCTGGTCTTGGCATATCTATTTTCTCGGGTCAAAGTGTTGTTTGTTGACTTTATTTTTCAAATGCAGCTTTTTCTATAATTTTGAATGCAGCCCTTTTTTATTATGTATATATGCACCATTACGCTATGCATCTGCTTGTTATGTTTGGCATGAGCAAATTAAACGTGGTATTATTTCTTTAATTATTCCCTTATATCATATATAGACCAATAAGCATGGCATATTTAATTCAAGCAACAATCTTAATTCATTAGCATAAAGTGAGAAAACCATCAAACGTCCTCCTCCAAGTTCAAGCAATTCAAAACATGGAAATAACAAGGTACTTAAGCAAACGGAGCTACCGGCGCCTCGACTACGGCACAACCACCACGGGCCGACGGAAGAAGATGCAAATCATACGGATGAAAAGTCCACGTAGGGATTGGAAGATCAGAACAAGCCCAAAGCTAAGATGGATGATAAGATCACCATTGAAGTTGGTGACAAAGATTAAGAATACGTATATGAACTTTATGTTGAAGTTGGCTGGTAATGTAGGAGGAGCCTTGAATACTGATAACAAGTTTGGTGTGAAACGGATTCCAAAGGCTCGTCAAGTGTCTAATTCTAAGGTTTATTCTGGTGATGCATTTGAGGCAAGGCTTATTTTTGAGATTTCTAAGACTTTGGTTGCTTCACATGAGCTATATTCCATGTAGTAATTGCTTGTTTCATTTGTTTTGTTTGAATTTTTGTAAAAGTTTCCACATATTCCCATTTCCCTATTAGGAGGTGTTAAGTAAATGATTCAATTGTCTCATTTTTCGTTGTCTCAACTCTCATGATTGTGCTTTTCACACATTACGATAATATGATAGTTGAAGATGATGATGTGGTGATGAAAATGTTAAAAAGGTTACGTGTAGTAAATTTGAAGATGATAGTCTTGAAAGTTATGATTCGGGTAGTATAGACCTCTCTTAAGATTAGTTGAAATGTAAATAATTAAGGAACTAAACACATATTATATATAATGATTTTTTAATATAATTATTTATGTTTTTGTTGGTCAAATCTTGAAGTTTATGAATGTTTGTTAAATCTTTGTAGGCATACAAATGGTACAACACACTTTTCTATAGTTTCCTAAGTTTTAATGTTTTCGAATTGAGTAATGATATTTGAACAACCATTTCATGATAACTTTTGGGACAACCTTGTTGTTCTCTTTTGTTATTGGTCAAAAACAATAGAGAGAGAATAATAACATAATGTGAGTATGAAATATAAAGTTGTCCAAAAATTGTATAACAAAGGTTGTACAAATATCATTTCTCTTTCGAATTATATAATCTAAAAATACTAAAACTCACATAGGGTTATAATTGTCCGGTTTCACAATTGCAACTTGATTGCTAATCACCTAACCCGATATAACTTGAGTTGAGAGTTTAGACTAATAAAAATGAATTGTATTGATCACTCGATTCAAATCCAGTTTTTTGGATTGAGTCGAGGCGACTCAATGCATGAACACCTCTACCTAATTCTCTCATTTACATTCATAGTAAATTTTAAACTCAATTAAGTCACTATTTAAAAGTTAAATAAAAGATACTAAATTACATCTGAGGTCCTTTATGTTATTTAATTGTAACAAGTTGGTCATTTAAGTTTTTTTATATCACTTAGATCCTTTAATAATTAAATGTAACAAGTTAGTCCTTTAAGTTTTTTTTTTATCAATTATGTTCTTTAAGTTATTTAACCGTAACAATTTAGGGGATTTCAGATCTTAAAAATGTACGTTTTTCAAAGTTTAAAAGTTACAATTAAACAACTTAAAGAACCTAAGTAGTATGAAAAATACATAAAGGACTAGCTTGTTGCAATTAAATAATTTAAAGTAGATAAGTGGTACAAATAAAATTTAAAGGATGAACTTATTATAATTAAATAAAGGTTATGATGTAATTTAACTTATAAAATATAGAAACTCAAAAAGAATGCAAATTCATTTGTTGTATCTTATTTGTTGATAGTACAATACGGTTGGTATTGGTCATGTTTGTTCACTCACACATTTAGGGTCAAAGTGTTGTTTATTGACTTTATTTTTCAAATGCAGCCCTTTATATATTTTATTATATATGCACAATTACGTCATGCATTCGCTTGCTATGTTTCAAGCAAATTAAACGTGGTATTATTTATTTAATCTTTCTCTTATATATAATCCAATAAGCATATGCATAGTTAATCCAAGCAGCAATCTCTATTCATTCCCATAAACTTCATCTTCATTCACCAGTCACCACCACCACCTCCTCCAAGTTCAAGGTATTCAAAACATGGAAATAAAGAAGTATTTAACCAGACGGGGGTACCGGCGTCTCGACTATGGCATGACCACCACCGGCCGCCGAAAGAAGATGCAGGTAATTAGGATGAGAAGCCCACGTAGGGATTGGAAGATCAGAACAAGTCCAAAGCTAAGATGGATGATAAGATCACCATTGAAGTTGGTGACAAAAATCAAGAATACGTATATGAACTTTATGTTGAAGTTGGCTGGTAGTGTAGGAGGGGCATTGAACACTGATAACAAGTTTGGTATGAAACGGATTCCAAAGGCTCGTCAAGTGTCTAAAGGTTATTCTGGTGATGCGTTTGAGGCAAGGCTTATATTTGAGATTTCTAAGACTTTGGTTGCTTCACATGAACTATATTCCATGTAGTAATTGCTTCTTTCTTGGTTTTCTTTGAATTTTTGTAAAAAATTTCACGTGATTCCCATTTCCTTATTAGGATGTGTTAATTAATTAATTCAACTGTATCATATTTTTATTGTCCGATGTACAAGTTAGTTTTCACCACTAAATCAATAAATCTTACCATTAAATCAAATAAGATATGATGGATTTATTTATTCAACCAAGAAAAAGACATTTTTGTATGGTGAAAGATCATTTTACATATGTTAAGAGAGAATAAATGGTTTAGAGAGATAGGAACAAAGGCACCGAAGTGCTACCCTTAAGATTGACTGAGAAATATCGTGTAGGGTAGAACATATTTTTTTTGTCAACTCTAGTTATATAAACGTCTAGATTGTGGAATTTGGGAATGGTTAAAGTTGGCAAAAAAAAATTACTCTCTTTGTACGGCAGTGATATTTCTATGCTCCAAAATGGGTTGGTGGATTACCCTCTTTCTGTTTTTTTTCAACAATACTAAAATGTGTTTATATCATGTTTTAATACTATACTATCACCATTTGCTTGGAAAAGTGAATAAAAAGTGGTAGTTACTTTTATTTTATATCATTTTATTAAGAAAAGACCGGTTTATTTTAATTATATCGACTTTGATATTTGAGTTTACTGTAAACTGAAATTTTGTCCTTTTAAAAAAATTAAAATTTTGTGACTTCGATTCTTCTTCGATGACATAATTTTTTGTCAGACTTTATTTATCTTTTAGTTTAACTTTAAATTATCCGGACCCTTTTCCATGAGAACTAGGGAGTTAAAAAAAACCAAAAATGAAATTGTGTGCATGTGTAGTCAACTGTTGATTAGTAAATTTAATAAGAGTTACTTTCGAGTAGTAAATAGATTCTCAGACACATTTTTTTCACACCAAAATAAGCTTCATTCAAATTCTAATATATATATATATATGAGTCGAGATTCGTTGACATCAGGTGTAAGTCTAAAGACTTATACCAAATCTCAATATATATTACAGTTATTTTTTTGGCAAAACCTTACTAGTAGAGTTAGTTTTATGTGTCTCCGAAGCATAACACATTGAACAAGAATGTTGCAGAATGTATAGGTTGGGGTTTGAAACTTAGATTTCTTACTTATTCATTTAGGGGTGAATTTCTAACCACTAGACTATTTAGGAAGAAGAAAAAGGTTGGTCTTGTGTATAAATGAGTAAAATGATTCATGAATTGTTAAAATTAGAAATTTTAATATGTAAAGCCAAATTAATTTCAAGACATTTAAAGAAATCATTCAAACTTATATATTTTTTCTTCACAAATCAGAAATATTTAAACTTGATTCCCTTATAGCAGAGTTATATCTGTGCGAGTTTCGCAGGTTACAACTTCGTTGACTCGTCACCTTATCCAATATAACTTGGTTGAAACTAATTAAAATGAATTGTATTGAACTACAATTCAATCCAATTCTTTGGATTGAATCAGGAAGACCCAACACACAAACACTCATGTTCAATTCTCTCATTTATATTCATGGTAAATTTTAAACTCAATCAATTCATTATTTAAAAATTATATATAAAATATAAAAACTCAAAGCATCTAGAAGATCAAAAGGATGCAAATTCATTTGTTGTATCTCGTTTGTTGATAGTATATTAAATGTGAAGAGATAAAACTTTCCCACACGCCATTTCAATTAAGGAAGACAATATGGTTGGTTGGTCTTGGTCATATTTGCTCCCTCACACATATTAAATCAGGTCAAAGTGCTGTTTGTTGACTTCACATGTCAAATGCAAGCATTTATAAAAAAAAAATTATAATGTACACTTGCGTTATAGATCCGCTGCCTATATATGTTTTGAGAGAATTAAACGTGGTATAGTTTCTTTATTATTTTTTTCTCTTACATATAACACAATAAGCATAGCATATATAGTTAATTCAAACAACAATCTCTATTCATTAGCATAAAGTGAGAAAACCATAATAAACATCATCATCATTCACCACACGTCCTCCGCCAAGTTCAAGCAATTCAAAACATGGAAATAACAAGGTACTTAAGCAAACGTAGCTACCGGCGCCTCGACTACGGCAAAACCACTACCGGCCGACGGAAGAAGATGCAAATCATACGGATGAGAAGTCCACGTAGAGATTGGAAGATCAGAGCAAGTCCAAAGCTAAGATGGATGATAAGATCACCATTGAAATTAGTGACAAAGGTCAAGAATACGTATATGAACTTTATGTTGAAGTTGGCTGGTAGTGTAGGAGGGGCATTGAACACTGATAACAAGTTTGGTTTGAAACGGATTCCAAAGGCTCGTCAAGTGTCTAAAGGTTATTCTGGTGATGCGTTTGAGGCTAGGCTTATTTTTGAGATTTCTAAGACCTTGGTAGCTTCACATGAACTATATTCCATGTAATTGTTTGTTTCATTTGTTTTCTTTGATTTTTTTTTTAAAATTTTCACGTGATTCCCCATAATGAAATGTTAAGGAATCAATTCAATTGTATCATATCACTTCTCATCATTATTTTTGAGTTTAATGGTGGTGGGTTGACAGTCCAAAATAGTTTTGCACACACAACCAATCAAAATATTCAGAATTGTCATGTTTGGCCCACATAAGTTAAAATCATTAATTGATGTGGCGATTCTAAATATTTTGATTGGTTGCATGTGCAAAACTGTTTTAGACCGTTAACCCACCACAGTTAAAATCATTATTTTTTCCCACACATTTTATATACCATATGTCTTTGCGTTTCAACTGCTTATATTCTCTATATATGTATCACTCCTTTCCCATCCTAATACAAGTGTCTTTTTTTCTTCTATTTGAACTGAGATTTGACTATGTAATAATAATAAGAAACCCTACTTTGACTAATCTCAAACCCATTTCAATAGATCACCTCGTGCATCAATAGATTCAAAAGGTTTAGCAATTTCAGGTTTTAAATCAATTCAATAACTTGGATCTTAATCTCCTTATACCTTCATTCCATAAATGGTTAAGGTTTATGGAAAGAGGAATGCTAACAACACACATTTTAACACACATTTTCCAACGCACTCTCTTTAATTGGTTAAAATTCACATGGGTCCCACCAAATCATGTGGGTCCCATATAAATTTGGTGGGTCTCATGTGAATTTTAACCGATCAAAGAGAGTGTGCATTAGAATATGTATTGCTAGCATTTCTCATATGGGAACCATGGTTTGATATGGTAATAAAACTCTTTAGATTGACCAATCCGGGCAATTCACGTATGGAACAACCAATCCAGATTATACATGTAGCCAGAAGGAAAAAAAATAAATGTGTAAAAACATCAAGGGAACGGATTTAGAGTCACATTACCTCAACTATCAATAGATAGATGTGGCAATAGAGTGTGTGAATGATATGATAATGTTTTGAGAAGAGATTTTGTATCATTGATTTGAGAGTAATTTTCAAAATATAAATTTCGAAGGTTACAATCGGTAAATTTATTTAACTACATTTACTTGACACAAAGCATCACTTGGTTGAGTGTTTATGACATTTGGCAATGATGGCTATATTCTACTTGGAATCGAACACAATATCGCGTCCAATAGATCGTCTCATGTGTGGGGTGGGAAAATTGACCCCTTCGAAAACGGGTATGTGAATTCTAACCATGACATGAATATGAATTTTGGCATGGAGTCAAGGGCATAGGTGAGGGAGGCAAGATCTACCCCTTATCGGCCATGTTGCCGCAGCTACAACCCAAAAGATTTAGGTTAGGTGGGCACCAGATCTACCTACAAAAGCATAATGTGCATGACAAAAACAAAGAACCCTTTATCTTCTTACAAAGAATCAGATTACGGGGGGTTTCAGAAGCTTGCAACCTCGTTGACTCGAGATCTAATCCAATGTAATTGACTTGTAGAACTTTGCTCTTTTGGCCTCCCATAATTGCTTACAAATTTTGGAAAACAATGTTCAATTATTATCTACCAAAGCGTTTTAAACATAAAAAACATCGTTCGAAAGATACAAACTAAAAGGTTGAATAATTTTGAGGAGACAAAAGTGCAAACTTTTAAAATGTATTGTATGGATCGATCAATTAAATCCTACTTTTTGGGTTGAGTCTGGCGACTCAACTCATGAACACCCCCTATTTGATCATGTCTAGTATACTCATGGTCTCATAGTAAACTTTAAACTCAATCAATCCACTATTCAAAAATTAAATATAAAAGATAGAAACTCAAAGCACCTAGAAGAAACGAAATGAAATTCATTTGTTGTATCTTGCTAGTGTTAATTAAAGAGAGAATACTTTCCCACATGCTGTTTCATGGAAGGAATGAAAGTACAGTTGGTCTTGGTCATCATATTTGTCCATTCACGCATATTATATGTGTCAAAGTGTTGTTTGTTGACTTTACGTGTCAAATGCAGCCATTTATATATCCTTTTTTAATGCACAACTACGTTATGTATCCTCTTCCTATGTTTTGAGTAAATTAAACGGGGTTTAAATTCACGGAAAAAATAAAATTAAACGTGTTATAATTTTTTTTTTCTCTTATATATAATCCAATAAGCATAGCATAGTCAATTCAAGCAACAGTCTCTATTCATTCCCATAAAGTGAGAAAACCATCCCAAACTTCATCCTCTCTCATTCATCACTACCACTTCCAAGTTCAAGTAATTCAAAACATGGAAATAACAAGGTACTTAAGCAGACATGGCTACCGGCGCCTCGACTACGGCACAACCACCACCGGCCGATGGAAGAAGATGCAAATCATACGGATGAGAAGTCCACGTAAGGATTGGAAGATAAGAACAAGCCCAAAGCTAAGATGGATGATAAGATCACCATTGAAGCTGGTGACAAAAGTCAAGAATACTTATATGAACTTTATGTTGAAGTTAGCTGGTAATGTAGGAGGAGCCTTGAACACTGATAACAAATGTGGTGTGAAACGGATTCCAAAGGCTCGTCAAGTGTCTAAAGGTTATTCAGGTGATGCGTTTGAGGCAAGGCTTATATTTGAGATTTCTAAGACCTTGGTTGCGTCACATGAACTATATTCCATGTAATCTTTTGCTTTCTAAGTTTATTGTAAAAATTCCATCTGATTCTTCATCCTGAAGTGTTGAGAATTGTTATGTATTGTCTCTACCAGCTGAGCTAAATTCACGAGGACCAATTGTAACATTTTTTCTTACTTAGTGTTTCTTTGTGAAAATAAAATTATTACTTTTCTTATTTCTCTTTATTTATTTAATAAGCTTTAACACAACAAATAATTGTGTTTAAACATGGCTAAGAATCAGAATAACATTCCGCAATCCGAAAATATTAATCATATCACAATTAGGGGTATTGGGCAGGACAAACTAATGAGAAGTGTATCCTGAATCTAAAGTGATTTCTTTACATGATAAAAGCTGGAAAGTTCCTTGTTTGCCACATCTATGTGCACGTGAGATGCCACTGCAACCTCAACCCTTTTATCCTTAACTGCTTCCATTGCATCAATAAATTGTTTGAAGTCCTTCAAACTGAAGGGGGAAATAAAAATAAGAACGAGTGGTGGTATCAAAGGTCAGGAATCAGGATCCAATTCAGTGCAAAGCAAATGTCTCAGCGCCAAATTTTCCAGGAAGCAAATAGAATTTACTGATCCTTTTAACATAAGTGAATGGCAGCATCCAAGGATAATAACGAGGTACCCACTTGCAAGATATATGAGAGGGTCTCAAATATTGCATTGTGGTTGATTAGTCTCTCTGAGCAGCAAAACTAAATGTAGAATAATACGATCTTTACACGGAAAATCAAACTGTGATAAAATTTCAATTCGTTACGGATTTAGAAAGTCATTTCAGGATAGTTAATAACTTAATAGCTCATTGCCATACAAAAAAACATGTGTTGAGATCAGACTGCATTATTTGGCTTTATCAATAGCAGTGGATCAAATGGTCATGTATCATGTGTGGATCATCGATAAGAGTCTTTACCATGTACATAATCTCTCTTCGCATCTCATTTGCCTTTCTTCCTCTGTGATACCCACCGCAGCATACTGCAAACGAAAAGCATCAATTAACAATTGTAGTACAAAAACATCAATTAACGATCGTAAATTTAGAGGCAACCAATAATAATTTATCATAAGAACAAAAACAATCCACAGCAAACAAACTACAAAAGCATGAATTATCTCATATTCATACCTGCTATAACCTCTGGGCTTGGTATCAGAAAGTTGATAGGCGTCTACATCGCCAATGGTCTCAATTATGGCTTTTGTTGGAGTATCATCATATATTTCTAGTTCTCTTAAGAAGTCAGCAGTTCCATCATATTCCTCTTATGTTCACGATAAATAAGATAAAAAAAGGACAACACACTTAAAAAAAGAAACAAAAAATGAACCAACTGCATGTCGCCACATGTATTTTTCCATTGAAGAAAGAGTTGCAGCGAGACTCTAGCTACATATAGAGCCAGATCATTTTCACCATGTTTCCATAACGAGAAAGCCTATACATGTAAACCTTCTTCATCAAGCACCCCTTGAACAAGATACCATACAGAGGTGTTAACAAGACAGCTAAGTTCAAATGAATTTACACACCATCCTCAGAAAGAAAAGAAAATGTCCGCACAAACGTAAAGCATCCCCATATCATGTGCTTTACATGTGGTAGTTCGCATTAGTATTACACAGCTTTTATTCACTTCGTAATTCATTCTCAGGAATTATGAACAAAAATCAGTTACAAAACTTGGACTGAACAAGGATAATTTTAGTAACAGTGATTTAACATTCAGTCCCAACACTACGGCTTTAAATTTTGAAATAAAAAAATTAAATCAAATAACACAAAACATGTTAGTTACCAAATGCCCTAAAACAAATGTAAGTTACCAAATTTGAACCCAAAGCTTCTTTCTTCAAATTCTCACATTCCTGCAAAGCATAAGCAGCAATCCCTGACGCATTCTAAATCCAATATGGTTTATTTAGAATACAAGTTGTCTGATCTTCATCAAACGGTCCAGACACCTTGACTGCGTGATTGTGTGCTTTCTCTCTGACCGTAGTGAACCTGAATCCTTATAACTCATTAAGTACACGCCAGACTTGAGTATTAGAATGTCCAGCCTAACCTAACTATCAAGAATAATGAAATTCTTAAGATACAGAAAATAAAAATTGCTATAAAAATTAAGATGGACAAAGTAACCTCCAAAAGGTGAAAACATTCTAACAAAATTGAGCTTATATCTGTTCAATGCCCATACTACATTCAGAAGAAATATGTATATATCTCGCTCCATATTTAAGCTCATTGGAAATATCACAAACACCAAAAGGAAGGAGAAAAAAATCCTCTAAACCAACTTCACCTTCAACCATGTTTTCCTGATATTTAAATCCAACTGGATCCTGGTACTTTCTTTACATTCCTTGTCTCCATTAGCTCTCTCAGACTCACCACGCCATCCCAATTGCTCATTTCAGCCAACATGTTGGACAATAATACATAAGATGACGGATCATTTTTGTCATTATTTATGGCATGTTCTGCTGCATGTTTCCCAGTCTCTACATCCCCGTGAATCTGACAAGCACTAAGCAATGTTTGCCAAACCCGCACACCAGGTTGAAATGGCATTCTTAAGATTAACTCCTTAGCTTCTTTGATAAGTCCAGCCCGGCCTAGGATACTCACCATACAAATGTAGTGATCTTCTCCAGGAATGATTCCATAGTCTTTATCCATGGAGGAAAGATACTTCCAACCTTCATCAACAAACCCGCCTTGACTACATGCATAAAGAACACAAATGAAGGTGATGTAATTTGGTTCTACACTCGTTTCCCTCATTTCATCAAAAATTTGAAGAGCTTCTCTGGGTTGGCCATTCTGAGCACATGCCATTATCATTGTTGTCCATGAGACAACAGAACGAGAATTCATCGATCGAAAAACAGTCCATACACTATCCATGCATCCACATTTTGCATACATGTCAAGAAGAGCATTATCAACACAAACATCAACGTCACTTCCAAGTTTGATCCTCAAGCCATGAAATTGTTTCCCTTCCTCCATTGAAGCCAAACAGGCACAAGCATTTAGAGCAGTTACCAAGGTAAATTTATTCGGCTTGACACCCATTTTTTTCATTTTTGCAATGACTGCAAGTGCCATCCTTGGCTCCCCCCACTGTAAACATCCATCAGCCATTTGTGTCCAAGAGCATACATCTTTATTAGAAATCTCATCAAATGCTTTGAAACCCTCCTCCAACTTTTGATTTTTTAAATACATATCAACTAAAGAATTCCCTGCACAAATGTCATCCCCATAACCACTCCTAACAAGCTGTGCATGAACTTGCATTCCCATTTCAAGAGAGGAGATCGTAGCCAACCCCGTCAAGGCACTAGCAAAAGTGAACTCATCCGGCTTTACACCCTCACGATTCATGTATCTCCAAAATACAGGAATCTGTTCAGACGAAAACTCCAAGTAACCCCCCATCATAGTATTCCATGTTACAGTATCCCTAATAGGACTTGTCTCAAATATTTGCAAAGCCTCTGTCAATTTACCATTCCTGACTAATGCAGTCAAAAACGCATTAAGCAAGAATACATTACACTCCAGTCCCGACCTCACCACTAACGAATAAATCTGATAAGCCTGCATCACATTTTCGCTTAACGAACAAGCCTGAAGAGCACTAACAAACGTAAACTCATTCGGTTTCACGATTCCCTCATGGTGCATACAGCTGAACAACAAAAGAGCTTCGGAAGCACAGCCATTATGGACGCAGCCCTTCATTACAGAAGACCACGACACGACATTTCTTTCAGGCATTTCATTGAACAGTTGGAGTGCAGAAGTAAGATCTTTACATTTAATATACATATTGAGTAAATGGTTTTGAAGAAAAAGTGTAAAAGGGATATACCCTTTGATGAAATACGCATGAATTGATGTTCCCTTTAGAAAGTTTGAGTCTTGTGCATATCTTTGTAATAGATTTATGAATAACTCTTCACGTTTGGTCATCATTTCTTTGATGAAAGAAAACATTATTACAAAATGGGTGTGACTCTGACAGTGTAACAATCACGGTAATAGTTTTATTGAAAGCGACACTGTGATAGAATTTTGATGGTTTTCACTATTGTTCTTCTTCTTGCAGTCTACTCCCTAATTTCAAACATAAAAAAAAGATTTAATTACAGAGATTTTTTGTAATAAATTGGTCAAGTTATTTATTTTGATTTTATTTTTTTAGTACGAAATGGCAAAGTCGTCCTAAACTCACACACACAATGTGGAGGTGTCGGGATTCGAACCCTGTCAAAATGTTCGGCCTAACAATTTCGGCATTTTTGTCAGTTGAGCTAGGACTTATGGACGGTTACACATGAGTCTTTAAGTTTGATGTTTGTAAGAGATTGTTCTTTAAGTTATTTTGGTCACACATAAGTCTTTTAAGTTTATAAACATTTTTGATTTAGTCCTTCTACCTAGGGGTGTTCATGGTTCTAAACTGTATTGAAACTGAACCACAGTTCAGCTTTTAAAACCACTTTAAAAAAAATCTGGTTTATTTTTAAAAACAATTCAGTTCAGTTTTAAAACCGGTTTGAAACCGATTTAATATATTTGAACCGTATTTTATATTAAAGCAATTTTTTTTTTTGTAGTCCAGTTTGGTTCAGTTTATGGATACAATTCAGTTAACCATATTTTTGCACACCCCTACTTCTACCACATCATCAGTTTTGTAATATTTGGTTAACAGAATGACTAAATTGAAAACGTTTACAAACTTAAGTGTGACCAAAATAAATTAATTGATTAATTTGTTACAAACTTCAAACTTAAAGGACCCTTTGTATAATTTAGCCTAAAAAAATTTAATCTAATAATTAATGAAAAATGCTAACGAGAAGGAAACAAAAAAGAAAGTAAAAACTTCTTGAAAAACTAATGTTTTGGTGAAAATTAATACTAATATTTGAAAATTAGAGAGTGTAATTTATATTTGAGATCAAACAATGAAATAGAATATACAGATTTTTTTTCTACATAAATTTAATGATTTTTTATTTTTATTTTAATGAGTTTAGTGGCAAAACTTACATATACTACGTGAAGAGAAGAGAGGTATTACGAGTTCGAACTTACCCTCTATCATGTCAAACGATTCCTTAGTTATTATCATTGGGGACTTTCAAAACACTTTTATATTGGTTTAATCATGCATCAATAAAAAAATCAAATTATAACGTTTTAGAGTTAATTATATTAAGCAAAGTTAACAAAGTGATTGTATTCAAGTGATTAATAAGTTCCATACAAGAATGCATTATTTGAAATAAATCGAATTCAATTTTTAATTAGAGCAATCCTGATCAAACTTACTTACCTCTCATCTAAACCTTAAATTATTAAGGCCCCTTCTTTGATAAACTGAAGGGTTAATAAAAAATCAAGCAAAGTTACGTAAAATATTATTTTAATTATTAATTTAATCAGTATACATTTGTTACATGTGTATTTAATTAAACCATGTCATATAAATATTTGTTGAGATATTTTAAAAATTAACTTTAAAAAATGATACAATTGTGTGTTTAGATTGAAAACATGTCTAAAAAGTTTTGTTTAAAAAAAAAAGTCTAAAAAGTTTTATGTAAATACATACCAATATCTTTAACTTTTAGGTGAGAAAACCACCTTAACATTAAGATAGCCAATTAATACTTTACGAACTCAAATTTTTACAATAATCCTTATCTGATTAAAAAGAATAAGGAAGTCCTCAGATATTTTGACCTAAATGAAACTCCACCTGTAACTTAGTTTTGCTATAAATATGACCTTTGCCTTTCAACATTCTCACACCAATAGACAACAACCGATCCAAAGGTATGTCTGTTTTCTTACTCTTTTTTCCTTTTTGGTTGATTTGGCTCCTTTCTTAGTTTTCCATGTCCTTTCCGTTTCATGTGCATGTCCCATTCGGGTAGCACTTGGGTGCCTTTGGCTTCGGTGCCTTTGTCTCTATCTCTCTTCTAACTAATAATTCTCTCTCATCAAAATAATTTATTTTAACCATTCCATCATCACTCTCTTCCCTCTAAAATACACTAAAGTCACAAAAGTCACCCAACACAAAGTTACTGAAGTCTCACCGTCCCATTCCTTTCAGTTTTTTCTTTTTTACTTTCTTTTTTCTAGTTCCCTTCCTTAAAGTTTATTGTTTATGTTTCTTTCTTTTCCTATATTTTCTTGATTTATGTTTTCCTCTCTTTTTTTGCCCACTTTTTTTCTTAGTTTATTCTATGGATCCTCTCATAAAAAGTAAAAATGATCCGAGTACACTAGCTCATACTTTTATTTTTTTCTTACCCATTAGTTTAAGACTTTTCTCTTGTCTTTTTTCTTGTTTTCTAATTTCACCGCTACTTTGTTTTTTAACACTAAATTTTTAATATTTTCTCCAAACCTTCACTATATATATCAAAGATTATTAATATTTGGGATTCGGATTTGGTACGGTAACTACGTCACACAGTTTTTTTATCTCATCCATTTGATTTGAAAGTAAAGATTGAAATTGTTTAAATGATTATAGATGTTGAAATTCACTAAAGAAAACACGTATGAGGACCAAAATAATTAACCAAAAACACATTTTGAGGACTGAAATGAGTAACTAAAGAGACTATGCAATTTCGACGGATTCAAAGACTATAATGACATCTTCACACATATTGAGAGGAGAGACCAAGATAGTTGTTTACTTTTCAACTTTATTTGTATTTAAAGGTTCTTTCAAAATTTAGAACTTAAATTTTATAATTATTAATTATCGTCTACAAAAGTTGATGAACAATGTCTAGCTACTTGTGAATTAATAAAGTAAACTAACCCTCTGTAAATTTTAGAAAATTATGAAGATCGTTTGTTTTAGTGAGTGTGAATTAAGATGAAGTTATTTTGATCAATTATTAGGTGACATTGAAGCTAAGAGTAATTTGCCAAGTGAATTTGAAAAGCTTTAAGGTAAGAGAAATTATTATTAATAAGTTTTAAAGATATTGTATGAGTTATTTGTTTATTTGCTTTTATGTAAGTAAAGAAAAAATATTTGTGAAAATTTCCAATTTGTTTATGGGAAATGTTAACTTATGCCCTTAAGACACAAGATAAGGAACCCAACATAGTAACTTTTTGTTGGAATGTGTGCATTCAATTTAATTTTTGAATTTATAATAATTAGAATGCACAAAATTTGAGGAAATATTTCTATTTTTGGGTTCCTTATCTTGTGTCCTAAGGGCACAAATTAACGTGGCCCTTTGTTTATTTATGAAAGTGCATGTCAAAAGACAAAGTTATACTTGTGTTCTGTGATTCTTATGACTTGTTTTGATTAATAATTTAAATAATTTGACAAACTTATACATGTTGCATTGATATGTTTAATTTTTGTTGCATGATTTATGTATAAGATATTTTTGTCCCTTATTCTAAATCACAAGGAAAACTTGTGTACCAATAATGCACTCTTGTGTTGTTTTGTTCTGTTTATTTTATTTTTCCTAGTATAATATTTTGGATGTTTCTTACAGATGTTGCCAGAAGGTCCTATGAGCCACTGCAAGATAGAGTTTCTTGAGGATGATCAGTGTAAGGCAATCTGGGAGCTGAAGGGTGAGACTCTGGTTTACACCGGCCTTGTTCGCACTACAAATGAGGTCGATGGTTTACTTGCGAGCACGAAGGTGGAGTACCTTACTTTGGAGTTGGTGGGTGTACCACTGGAGAGGATTTGGAGAGCTTCTACCTCTGGAGTACCCAGGGATGGTGATTAACTCGTTTGTAATGATGACTTAGAGTTAAAGAGTATTTTTCTTAGTTGGACTGTATTTACTATACTCTTAAAACTCTTCTCTATTTTGGTAGGCATGTTTAACCAAAATCACTTTTTGGATATCGTTAGATCTTAACTTCTATGGATCACTGTAAAATATTTAACTATGTTGATCACAGTGTTTGTAATAAGCCTAAGAGTTCGACTGTTATTTGACATGTATTAAGTTGATGCATATTATGTATTTTGAAGATTCTCGATTTAAAATGTTTAACTATGGTGATCAATGTTTGTATTAAGCCTACGGGTTTGGTATTTGACTATGTGACATATTAAATTGATGCATATTATGTATTTTGCATGCTATTCCTAAAAAAAAAAAATGTATTTTGCATACTACTTCACCTTCAATTTTTCTTGAGAAGGAAAAAAATAGAGTGCCTTGTTCAAATTTTTTCCCCAAGTTAACTAGCATATCCATATATGATAATTAAATTTGACGTTGTGAAATTGATTTTAGAAATTTGTGACACTCATTTGTGAACATTGGAAAAGAGTGTTACAAGATATATGGGAGTTGGAGAGGATCCAACCTAAGTATTTTGCTTTTGAGGAAAGTGTTACAAGATACTTTTTTTCACTAAAAAGTGTTGCAAGATACTTGATTACATTCGAAACTTATGAGGTAAAATAACTTAAGCTTATGTATCTAATTCATCACTGCAAATATACGTCATTTGAGTTTTCGTCATTGAGTTTACTAGTCCTTCTAAACAATTGTTGTCTGAGCTCTGTGAAGCCCTGATACTTCAAAATGGATGACGTACCGTATTCCCTACGTATCCTGCACCAATACTTGTCTGGTACTTTCCAATACGTATTAGGAGAGTATTCGAAGATTAAATTTTATTTTTTTAAAAAATAATTATCCGATACTTCCCGATACGTATCAGGAGAGTGTCCGATAATTATCCTGTACCGATACTTCCCAATTAATGTTAACTAAAATATCTTAACTCTTGAGTATTAATGTGTTCTTTTTTTGATATAGTGCTTCTTTTTTGGATCGATATATTATACCACTAACATGTTCCTTTTGGATATAATATAGCACTGGTGGTGCTCTTTTTGGGATATATTGTGTATGTAATTGACTAATCATTACTCTTTTAGTCGTCAATATTATTTATATTTATTTTGTTAAAAAATATTATTTATATTTATGTTGATGTGCTACGAGCCTATGACTGGTTTCTTTTGTTTGTTAATATATTTGCATATTAAAAAAATGGTTATAATTATATTGTACATTTAATTATATAATTTTTTTTATTAACGTATCACAGCCATATCGTATCTTGGTTTTTGAAATTTTTCTGTATCGATGCAGTATCGTATTTGTATCGTATCTCGTATCCGGATTTCACTGTCTGGGCTTGTTTTATTAAATTTCTTCTAGGTTTGTGTTTAGGTTGAAGATGAAGGATTTCTAGGTTAGTGCTTTTTAAAGAATGCTTGAGTAATTTTGTCATTTCGCTATTGTCTGGTTTCAATAAGAATAAAATGTTCTGTTCATGAATACTTATGTCTCCAGATCTGTAACATTGACGACATCAAAGTCATTGATTTTATCTACACTTATTCAAAGTTAATCTTTCAATCTGAATCAAATAAATACTGCAATAAGACGGGAAATCAAAACAAACAGAGGCGTGCGAAGACGATGAAATCACTAAAGCAAACGAATAAAGACTGAAAATATATGGAAATCATTTATTTAACTAAAAAAAGAAGGAAAAACAATTAAGAGGAGTGATTTTAGTCAAAATTGACCCTACATCACCCCCTCTTTTATAGATAAGAAGATAGATGGTGACGACTAAGGTTTGGGAAAGAAAGACTATGTTCTTGCTTCTATAAAAAAAAAATTAATAATGACATGTAATTTACTTAACCTAATTGCAAACAAAAATAAAAAAATAATTATACAATCACGGTACCACATAAACAAAAAATGTTGGCTCAGCTCGTCACAACAACTTAGTTACAAGTCAGATGGGTCATAGTTTATTTTCAAATAACCTTATTTTAAATTGAGAATTGTCCACACGTAAAATCATAATTACAAGACGTTTCCATATGAAAAGATAAAAGTTGGGATCTAAAAAAATTACACGCTAAAATTGAAACCCGTCTATATTACAGGAAAATTGTTGTATACACATGTTATAAGGCTGAAAAACACATATAAAAGACGAAAATACCCTTCAGTAGTTAACTACCGAGGAAAATAGAACCAGTTGTGGTTAACTATCGAGGAAAACTTCGGCAGTTAACTGCCGAGGAACTTAAAATCTGAAATTAAATAAGGAAATACACCTAAGTTTTTTCTTAATTAAATTTAATTCTTTAATAAGGAAATATTTGTAATTATTTGTTTATATCAATCTACATCTTTATTCAGAAAAACCTCTTTGATAATTACAAATATTACTAGTTAGTCAAACCTATGAATAATGATAGACATCAATGAAATTAATTACAAATATTTCTTTATTAGAGAATTAAATTTAATTAAGGAAAAACTTAGGTGTATTTCCTTATTTAATTTCAAGTTTTAAGTTTCTCAGCGGTTAACTACCGAAGTTTTCCTTGATAGTTAATTGCAGCCGGTTCTATTTTCCTCAGCAGTTTACTACCGACAGGTATTTTCATCTTTTATATATGTTTTTCAGCCTTACAACATAATCATACATTAACCCTTTGATTCCTTACCCAAAAAAAAAAAAACACTAAATTGATTTTTTTTTAAGGACTAAATTGATTTTTTATTAATGATTAATTATATAACGAGGGATAATAAACACCCAAAACACAAATTATAAACCCTATCCCTTGGCGGAAACATTAAGTGAGCACCATTTTTATTTTTCTTCAAAGTTTTGCCCATTCGTAACCATCCACGAAGCAATGGAGTCCAAATCTAACACTGATTCATCATGGCCATGGAATCCCAAAACCCAAGAAAACCAATTCTCAATCACCAAAATCCTCGGAACTAAACCCCAAAAACCTCAAACATCAGTCTTAGGTCCTGGCTTCGGAGCTGGCTTTGGATGCGGTGCTGGAATAGGTTTCGGTTTGCTTGGTGGGTTTGGATATGGAGGAGGAGGTGGACCCTTCAATCATCTCAACCTTGTTTTTGGTCTTGGAATGGGTTGTGGATTGGGTATTGGATACGGGTTTGGTCAAGGAATTGGTTACAGTTTTGATTATCAGACACGTAAGTCTGCAAAATCTAAGAAGAGTTTTTCTGATACCAACAAAACCATTGTTTTTCAGTTATGATGATGAGTCTTGTTGTAGTTTTTTCATTGTTTCACAAACATTTCTCTTAGTATGCTTTTGTTTTCGCTCTTGTTGTTGAATTGTGGAAAATTGATTGTCCAGCGGCACATTTTTGTACAATATGAGATGATATGGTTTATTTTATTTGATTTAAACCATCAAGTATTATGGTTTATTTGATTTTATTTAATCCATGAACCTTGAACCTGATGCTGATATTTTATCAGGACAAGGGTAAACACAAATAAACTTGATAATTTTACACCCTTGTGATACCTTCTTTTATTTTAGCAAACAATTGTAGTTTTATTTATAAATCTGTATGCTTCTCTTCTGATTTGAAGTGATCAAGAATGATCAGCTACCTGTCGAGTTGGAAGTTAGGGGATACCTGAAAACACTCTGACGCTCAAATCAGTAACAGAGCAAGAGTGAGAGGTTTTAAGTAGAAAGAATAATGTACCTTGCTTAGTAGTGAAGGGGGGGTATTTATATGGCCGAGGAGATGGTTGTTGTCGTTGGGGAGTCCGGCAAAACTGTTATGAACGGCGGTTTTCAATGGACGAAATTGGTGACCGTTGGAAGACTATTGAGTGTTGGGAGGCGTTACGGATCACAGGGATCCTATGCTCTTGGCCATTGTTATGTGTGGGTTGAGTGCATAGTTGCGTACTACTGGTACTAGAGGTGGACGAAGAGTCTCGACAGGATTGGGCATTGACCCGATCTGAAATCTTCTAATAAACCATCTAATATATGCAAAAATATCAATTCTTAAAAACCTGTGTTCCTTGAAAATAAAATTAAAATTATAATGGGATTCTTTTATATGCCTATACCTGTTTTTTTTTTTGAAAAGGTATGTGTATATACTTGTCATTTTACCAAAATCCAATTCACCTAAAAATATCAACTTCAAAATTTTTGGTAACGTTGTATTTTCATTTTATTTTTCATGATGAAATTGTGTTTGAATAAGCTTATGCTTGGTTAAGCTTTTGTACAATTCAAATCATGCACGGATGCAATTTTACCGTGATTTGACAAAAGCTACAAGTTGTAACTTTCCACTTTGACGGGCGATATCTGATCCATCACAAAAACAAACAGCCTCTAAATCAGCTATAAACTAGATCAACAGAGGAATCTTATAACAAAGCTTGTTCCAATTTTGACTCAGACAAAAATAAGTATGCTTCAAAGTTAGTAGTGACAACCGAGTAGAAAACATACTAGGATATGATTTACAAAGAGCAAAACCGTAACCTATACAAAATTTATCTTCTCCCTGATTCAAGTTCATCTTCTAATGTTGAAGTTGGATTCCCATTTCCTGTTAAAGTTAACCCCATGCACCCATGGTGACTTTGTCCCTCCTGGTTCTCAACTTGAGCTTCTGTTAATTGGGCCACTTGTGCTTGATTACCATTTTGAGCATTAGGAGCTTGTGTCATACCTCTAGTTTCTTCCAACATCCTGAAATAAGCATAAGGACCCCAACCTGCAGAGAATAATAATATATTATATACAGCATCAGATGGTTGTCGCCATGGTTCATAACAGAAACAAATTCATCAACTTTGTAATTTTTTGCAGGAAATTGTTTTAAGTAAGTCGTGATTATTCATCGTAACTTTCGATGAACTTGAACCATAAATTATGTCAAAATAGAACCATATCTAGTGCTTATTTCTCCCCATTATTATGTAATACAGATATGTAAAATTCTTTGAATTAATGTCTGCCGTATCTAGGTATGCAATTGGTTTCGAATTAGTGTCAAGAGCCAAAACCTCTAGAAAAAGGTGTATAATGAGGTGAAAAGTTTCAAAGCACATGTAAATGGAGGAGAATATTAATGCATATAGAAAGACCTAAAAACAAACATTTTCCAATACATTATGAAACATATCATCATCTAAAAGAATCTGGACTGAGGCATACCTTCAGGATGATAAGGAGGAGGAAAAAACTGCAAATAGCAAAAAGTAGCTACTACAAGCCCTGAAAGAAGAAATCTCACATAGTCAATACCAACAAGACTAAAAGTAGTTTTTCTTTTTTTGGTTTAACTGTAAGCTAAGTTAACTTGCAACTAATTGAGAAGCAAAAAATGGACTAACCTATAAGACCTCCAGCAAACACGTCTGTCCAGTGGTGCCAGTAGTCATCAACTCGAGAAATGCCAACAAGTGATGCAGCAAGTAGTGGTAGAAAAATAATGCAAAGTTTTGCAACATGACCTTTGCGATCAAATGCTTTTAATTTTCCAGATAAGTACAATGATAAAAAACCTAGACCAGCAAATGACCCTGCATATATAAATTGAAATTGCTTAAACAAACAATGAATAAAGTGAAATTCAAGTAAACATGCTTCGCATGAGTTTATTAATTCAACCATCCGATTCTCGTGAAACTTAATTACACTAAGTTATGAGCATGGAAAAACCAGTCATAGGTAGTAAATGCTACATACATGAAGTATGGCCACTTGGGAAACTCTTATGTCCTTCCTTTATGACACTCTCGTCACCATGACAAATGACATCTCCCAATTTATCATAAACCTAAAAAGAAGTCATTAACAATTAAATATGCCTTTGACCAGAAAATCTATCAAATAAACATGCACTAAAAACCTAAAATTTGAGTAAGACATACATCCTTTCCATCTGGAAAACATCGCCAGAAGAAGTCTGGTCGAGGTCGCCCAACTGCATCTTTTATTGCATCAGTTATCACTGCCGTTACTAAAATGGAGAACAGTAGACCTATACCAGAAAATAATTCTTGTCATCCACTTTAACTGTTCCAGTTTAACAAATAGAGTTTGTTTCTTAGAAATTAAACAAATAAAGGGTTTTAAAAGTTAATACCTAGTACGGCATGATGAAGATCATAGATGTCTCTCCTTCGGATATAAATAAAAAGAAAGATCACGATAGGCAATACAACTGCAAGCATCTAACCATGATAGTAAAGACAATGTTAGAATAATTATTCAGGAAGAAAGATACATTTACATGTGTTATATCTTAATCAGTGAACTTACAGGAACAGCCCAGACAGGAACTGTATTACTCTTCAGTGGATATTTGAGATCAGACATCATATCCTTCCCAACAAAGCGATAGAATGGATAGATCAAGTATAACATGATTTCAATAAATACAAGGAGCAACAGAATGATCCAATCATGAACATGTGTTTTAGCAACTGCATATCCATGAGATCTCATAGTGTGTGCGCCAAGCTGGGCTTCCATCTGCCTGAATTCCTAGATCTCAGAAAAACCACAGTTGAGATCAGTCGTGGAAATAGTGAAATAAGTTTGATAGAGTTTTTCTCTCTTTAATATACATAGAATTAGAATCCTACATTAACTACAGAGTTCATAACATAATTAAGAGTTATTAACAATAAAAGACTTTTTTTTTTTTTTTTGGTAGTGTTAATAAAAGACTTTCTAAAAATAAAAAAAAAGTTTTAATAAAAGACTTTCTAAAAATATACTATCTCCGTCCAAAATAAGTGTCACTTTAACAAAACCAATTTGTCCCAAAATAAGTGTCATTTTACTATTTTAATGCAATATTAATTAATTTATTTCAACTTTACCTCGTAACTAATATTGCGTACACTACTTTCTAGTTATCAAATCTCACTGTGCATTTACGATAATTGATAATAACCCATAGCTAATCGGGTATTTTTGTAAAAATGTTACAGTTATTTATTCATTCATTGTTTTTCTTAATCTATGTGAAACAATTTTAAACGACACTTATTTTGGGACAGAGGGAGTAATAACAAAGGAAACAATATAAATGGTATAATATTCTGATTTTGCGACAGATTGGAGTCTGGGATGGAGGCAAACTGCTAGGGGCATAAAAGAGAATGGCGTTTTATGAGTGTAGAGAAAGAGATAGTCATTTCTATATATTCAAGAGGTGGGGTTAATAGAGGTAGGCCAGAATTGTGAGGCCTTTTTGGTTGGGAAAGTCTGAAAAAAGGGCGCAGGGTTCCTTCCTAAGAGGTTTATCATTGTTTTTCTTCTTTAACTTCATCATCATTTTGTAAGGAGTTAGGATGCATTCCATTGATAATTTCTATTCAGTAGTCTTAGTATTAGACCATTAGCAGAGAAGACATCCTCTAGCTATGAGGAGTTTTCTCTTTTAATTCGGGTCATATTTCAATCTCCGATAAGCACCATGTCCATCATTTCAATATAACAAAGCAAATAATAAAATAAAATAAGAGCAATTTTATAGCAAAATTTGAATTATTATTGGTATCATGCAGTATATAATGTATCGTCATATACTGATACAACGATAATGCAATTATCAACTATGAGACATGTTTCATATACTGGTACAATACAAGGATAATGCAACTGACACACTTGTAGACATATTCCCTCAAAATCTGAGAATTAGAATTAAAATATTTAAAGGTGAAAGTCCACTAGGAAACTCTTCTAGTTCCACAGAAAAGGCAATATTGTGGAGTAATGGAGTTAGATGAGGATTTCTTAACTAATAAAAGTCAAGAATAATTTCATAAGCTACATAAGTCCTATCTTTCTAGCATGGATCTTAAAAAACATAGTGAACAATCTGAATCAACTACAAGATGGAAATATGCAACATATTTTAAACTGCTGACTGACAGAAAGCAGTATAGACAAGAGATTGGCGAATTCTAGTTATTATACAGATATAGGAGAACACATAGTCTTATTCACAAATGAATATTAGACCGTATGTCAATCCCTCTTCCAGAACTACCTCTTCAAGAAAATACTAGAAACAGGTTAGAGTGTTATATACATCTTCTCTGAGACGATATTGAAAACGTTAATTAAATTGTATACCTCTTCATTTTTTGTGTCTATCAATGGAAAACTAACGGATGAAAAATGAGCACCGGTCATAGCAGAGAACCCCAGCCTCCTTGATATATCCTAGGTAATCTCAAAAAAACACTTTCAGGGACAAACTTCATGAAAATACCTAGATTTGATTTGCTTCTCTTATTGGTTCTATCTTTTCTTGTTTTTATTACCACAAGGGATACGTATGAATGCTGAACAATGCAGCAAAATATAAAAATAGAAACTGGAAAATCCTTTGTGTAACACATAAGATTCTTAAACATTCCTGAAATCTGAATTCTATTTATTCACATGGAATTCCAGCATATCTGGCTATAACTTTTTACTTAGTATGTGTATGTTTAATGACAATGAAGTCACTATCCTAAAGGAAAAAAAGGTCAAGCGAAGCATGATGCATCAGTTTACATGAATCACAATTCTCACAAAGAGATAGATAAGCTCAAGCCAAGAATTCATTAATCAAATCACCTTCTAGAAAAGTAAATGAACTACATGACTCCGAAAACATCATACCTCAATTAACTTAAACTCCTCCTATCAGGATCATAACACAACAAACTAAAGGCACGCGACAGATCAATCATGTATTTTATATGTAGTAAACTAAATTCAGCCAGAAAAAGGACAACAACGTTGTGCTGAAAAGCAGCAAGATATGATGTCAAAACAATATGATGTACCAGCTCGTTCTTCTATAGAACAAATAAGCATACCACATGGTTCAACAAGGCAAATAAACATGGATATGGATATAACAGTAACTAGAACACATAAATAGTAAACTAAAGATGCACATCAAAATCTATGGATTATACTATAACTACAATCAAGCCTTTTTACACTAGATGGTATCAATTACATAGTTTGTTAAACACCATAAAGTTCTTAGTCGGTCTCTAAATCTTTCTTAATAGTTTGACTCGTAATTTTCCTCTATTAAATTTCTGGTTAACCGGAGTTAATCCAGTTGGGATAGTAGTTGGACACCAAATATGAACAACTCGGTAAGGACTACTACTTCTGCTACCCAATTTTTTAAAAACTCGGTATCCGACACTAGGACAATCTAATCCCGAGGACAAACCCCACCTCCGTCCAAGCAGAGTAAAGCTCTATATGGACTAACCCACAGAAATTGGCACTGGGGGATCTTGAGAGGAGCACACTCCAAGGTCTCAGGAGAGCTTTAGAGAATTGATTAATATACATGAGGAGGTTGCTATATTTTGATGAGTTTGAAAAATAGAAGATTGAAGAAATTATATAAATGCAACGAGATGTGAAGGGAAGTAGTAGTGTGAGGTCACTGACCTGAAAACGAGAGAAGGGTCTTAAGAAATTCCACCAAGCCATTCAAAGAGATTGAAAATGATACCTGAAAAAGGAAAGAGGTAAAAGGGATCTCAATTTCAATTTATTTATCTAACACAAAATATACAGGATGATAGGCAGTTGTGTTTACCTGAAATGGAACGGAATGGACACAGACAGTTCGGTCACATTATGATATGAATTATGACTGTGTTTCCTGTTTTTCGTATGATTCAATCAAAACAAAAAACGAAAGTAGTAAGAAAAAGACCCTTTTTATACAACATCTTTGCCTACTTAATTCATCTCATTAGGGAAAGTCTCTTTCTCTATCTGCCACATATCTACCAATTTCCTTAAATCAAATCTCATTATTTATTTGTTAATCCTCTTATTGTAAAATAAAATATCGTTACTTTCAATGAATTTGAAACTCAAATTCTTTTAAATGACCAGTGTTAAAATTCATTAATAACTTGAGCTAAAGAATTAAAAAAAAAAGTTAATTATTGAGGGAGAAAAGGGTATGGTCGAGTGTTGTGCCATAATGCTACTCTTTTTTTTTTTTTTCTTTTATAATGTCACACCTTGGAGTTAGCTTAACTTTGCAATTTGAGTTATAAAAAAAAAAAGTATAAGGGAAAAAAAAAGGTCTTCATATCTTTGCAAATCAATACACTGGTACATTTTCAAGTTTGTTTTTAAGAAATTAGGTGGCCTTGATATTCGCATTGCTAGATTCCAGAATGTGGCTCTCCTTAAAAATTTGGTGTGGGATATTCTTAACTCTGAAGATAAATTATGGGTCAAGATGCTTAAAGATATTTACTTGGGGGAAAATTTGGTCTTAAATGTTACCAGTCGAAAGGGATCTCCTAATTGAAACTCTATTGTCAAAACTATTGAGTACCTTAAAGATGAGTTTCAATTCAAATTGGGGGATGGTAACTCTAGTTTTTGGTATAGCCCTTGGCTAGACAAGGAACCTCTTTGTTCACTATCATGATATGAATTGGAGTATCAAGGATCTTGTTGATGGGAATGATTGAAAACTTTCTCGCCTATATTCCATACTTCCCACTAACATTATTAATAAGATTAATTCGGCTCCTCATTTTCTTGTGCATGACGTTCCTGATGTGTGGGTGTGGACCAACTGCACATCTGGCATATACTCTGTTCGAGAAGGCTACCAGTGGTTGATGGGAGCTCAGACTTCATTGCTTGGGGAAGAAAGTTGGAATTGGATTTGGCGTCTTTGTGTTCCTTCAAATATTCAATTTTTCTTATGGCAATTGTGTCATGACTTTGTTCCCTTCAGGTCTGTTTTATTGTATCGTAATCTTATCTCTTCTGACCTATGCCCTATTTGTAATCAAGGTAGTGAAGATATGTTTCATGCTTTGCTCTCCTACCCGCGTGCCAAGGACGTGTGGTCCTTTTGTCTCCACAAGTCGGTCACTCCTCCAGATCGAGATAATTTGCGTACTTGGATGAAAGAATTTATTTCAAATGTTGGCCCAATTGGTCCCATTATCATATGGAAGATATGGTGTTCTCGCAACAAATGTATCTTTGAGGATATCAAGCATTCTGTCCAAGAAATTGGCGCTCAAGTGTTATCATCTCTGCATCATATCTTGAAAGCTTTTGCTCATCCTACCTCTCACAATGTTCAGCAGCTTGCTCGTATTGTTAGTTGGCAACATCCTAGTATAAATTCTGTAGCTCTTAATGTTGATGATAGTGTATTCCTTAATTCCAACTTGGGAGGTTTTGGTGGTCTTATTTGGGATCATACAGGTTCTTTTTTGCATGGTTTCTTTGGAAAAATTAGTAGACCTTGCATTCTCCATGTTGAGATTTTGGGTTTATACCATGGTTTGAAGTTCTGTTGGGATACTGGATTTAAGCATGTGGTGTGTCACTCTGATTCAACTACTATTGTTGACCTCATGCAAAAGGATTTGAATGTTCATCACAAATATGGAAATTTAATCATGGCTATTAAACAACTTCTTCGTAGAGATTGAGTGGTTAGTTTACGACATACTTTGCGTGAGGGTAACACTGCAACTGATTTTCTAGCTAAAAAGGGTGCTCTTAATGATAGTAGCCTTGTTATTTTGAATGAAACCCCTCCTAATATGACCTCTGTCCTCTTAGCAGATGCAATGGGTGTTGAGTTTGTTTGACCCTAGTACGGGTCTTTTTTAGCTTCTCTTTTTTTTTTCCTTTTTGTTTTTCCCTTTTGTTACCAATTTTTTTTCAAGTTTGTTTGTTTTAAAAAATAAATAAAAAATTTCAAGTTTAAATAATTTTAATTTCATCTTTTTAACTAAAATTTTCTAGTTTCTATGTCTCAATTTTAGATGATTGTCAGTTTCTATGTCTAAATTTCATATGATTGTTAGTCAAGATCTTTCTAAAAAGATATCAGTATAAATCTCTAATTTAAATTATTTATTTATTTGGAGAACTTCGTGCCACATGTGGTAATCAAGTTTATTTCTGCCTATAAATTGAAAGGATATATGTTTGTTTGTCATTGCATTAGATCAACAATTTCCTTGATGAAGGAGCCTCATTGTCTCCACTTCCACGAAATTTCTCATTTATAGAACAAATCAAACAACTTTTTTTTTTTGCTTTGAAACAAGTAATAAAGCCCTTATCTGCACATGCTATCAATTTTTGTGTGAGTGGTTCTCATTATCTCGTGCTAAGAGAGTCTTGCATTTTAATGGCATCATTTTATATAGTTCAAAAGAATAAAAGGTGTATATGTAGTAAAAAGTTAAGATCCTTTAGCCTTTGTCTTACATCGTTTTTTTAAATGAATTCTGCAAGTATACAAGTATAGTAAGCCAATTGTTTTTTAAGTTAAAGAAGATATGAAACTCTCATGGATGTAACAATGATGAAAAACACTAGAGCCAAGCCAATAGAAAATGTTACTAGTAGTAAATAAAAATGGAACAAAAAAGAGAAAAAATAACATGGATTCTGTAGTGAGAGTTATATTGCAGTTACAAATAGATATGTTTGCCTCACTCTTTTCTCTGTTGTTAAAATTTTGCAATGAAGGCTTGAAAATCTGTTTGACAAGGCTTGAAAAATCCTTCACCTTGCATATTCGATATAAAGTTAGTTGTATCAGCCGGTAGTGATATAACTAACTATATATCTAATAGTGCATGCGATTGTAAGACCGAAATTTAAAACAAATGGCATTGAATTTACTCTTTAGGCATAGTGTTTTTCTTGCTACTGAATAACTTTGCCAAATTCGGGATAACTTTCTTTCTCTTCTTAAGAGTGAAAGGACTAATGTGCCGAGTTGCGGGTGAAGCAGCAGACTTCTGAAACTTGATTCTTTTAGCAGGAGTCATACTTCCATTTGATTTAATACTCTTTCTAGAAATAGCTCTCTGCGACGAACCCTTCTCGCGTTTTCTTGTTCTATCAAACTCCTCACTGCTAGTTCTTCTTGCAGCCATCTTCTCTTTGATGTAAACCTCCCTCTCTTCCTTTAAAATGTTTTCTTTGAGTTCTCTTTGAACTATTTTTGTTTCCATTAGTATTTCCTTCTCACTCGCCTTGAGCGCTTCGATCCATGCCTCAGCTGCCGCAACTTTTTTATCAGCAAGTTCTTCTGCTGCAGCTGCATGATTAGTTAGATACTCGTATTCAAATTTGGAGATAGTAATTGATGAACTATGTTTTGCTGTTAAAGCTCTTTCTTTCATGGTAGTCTCAGAAAGTGTTTTAAGCTTCTCCAAAGCTAAAGCTTCAGTTGTTTTTGCTTCTTCCAACTCTTTCATAACGCCTTGCAATTTTTCCTCACTCGTATCAATCTCAAGCTCAGTTTTTTCGATTTCCAACTTAGTTGTTATAATATCTTGAGATATGAGCTCTTTTTCCATTTTAGCTTCATCTGTTTCTTTCTTCAGAGTCTCAAGAGAATGAGATAGACTTATTACTAATGATCTCGCTTTTTCCTCTGCAGCAGATGCAGCTTCTAGCTTAGATTTTGTTCTTAGAACCTTTGAATTGAGATTTTGAACGGATGAATCGTTTTTCTTCAAGCGAGCTATTTCTTTAGTTACATGCTTCAGCTCATTTCTTATAACATCCATAGAAGCCATAAATTGAAAACCTTCATCTCTAATCAAAGCTAATTCTTTCGTTGCCGCCTCAAGTTCCTCCTTTATGGTTTGTAACTCGGTAGAGTCTTCTGATTCGTCGCCTTTTCTTAAACTTCCTTCCAATAGTTTCACACTTTCATCTCCTTGAACCCTTTTCTCCATTTCTTTGACCAAACTCAATTGAATCTGCAACAGATCAACATCTGAAACTGTCATAGCTAATTTCATTTCGAGTTCCTTTGATTTGTCTATCTCTTCTGTGGTCTCCTTTAACTTTTTTCTTGTGTTTTCCAATTTGAATTGAAACTCATTTGCTTCTCTTTCTCTTTGAACTCTGATATCCTCTAACTCTTTCAAAGCTTCAATCCTGGCCAATTCAGCAAGTACTTGTTCTTCATTGGCTTCTTCAATCTCCTTCCTAAGTACTTCTTCTTTTCTTGAACAATCGATCATCTTCGAGCTTGATGCTTCGATATCTTTCTCGGCCCGCGATTTCTCTTGCAAAACAGAAGCCACATCAAGCTTTAGCTTAAACAATTCCTTTTTGAGATATTCCAATTCTCTCATCACTTGTGCATACTCGTAATTCTCATTCCTCCTTACAACCATAGCACCATGTTGACCTTTTCCCTTCTTCTCTAATGTTTCTATATCCTTCATTTTCGCCTTAGCCTTGTAACTTGATTCCTCAATCATAGAAGAGAGATTTTTCGCTGTCTTTTTAGCATTTAAAAGCTCAGATTCTGCTTGAGATTTTGCAGATTCTGCTGTCCATCTACTCTCTTTGTACCTTCCAATGTCTCTTCTAGCTTGGTGTAGTTCTCTTGTTCTTGAAGTAGGGTTCTGAAGAATATGTGAGAAAACAAAGAAAAGGAAAAAAACTGAAAAAGTTAACAAAAGAATGCCACAATAATAATGCATATACAATATTAGATGATTCTATTTAGATAAACAACTTAATTAAGCACTTATATCATAAGCACTTACCATAACCTATTTCTATAACAAAAGATAGAACAAAGTCAAAATTTGATTTCACATGTGCTACAAGTTGTTTTTATATACTATCCTAGAAAGCTTGTGGAAATAAGCTGGACTTACCTCTGAGAAATCCGCTGCGAAATCCGTCTGAGTTTTCTTCAATGAAGAACTATCAGCAGTCCTATGATTCCTATCATCATATAGACTAATAACATCTTTAACTGATCTAACTCTTCTCATACCAACTTTAGTATCATCCATCTGTTGCCAAAGCTGAAGGAATGAATTCAAATAACTGTAATTAAATTATCACTTCTACTTTATCCTAAAAACAATCACCTTGTATTAGCATATTCAACACTACAAAATTAACATAAAGCTAATCATTGTTGTCTAGCTACTTTTGAGATATTGTAACAGTGATAAATAATATAGAAAAACATTATAGAGGAAGCAAATACCATACCTGAGAGGTTGAGACTGTGATTGGAGAATGGTTACATGAAAAATAAAAATATGTGGTTGAGAATTCTAAGTTCAAATGTCCTAACAAGAAGGGATGTAACAAGAAGTGGGAGGGAGTATCAATGACTGGTTGTGACTGGTTTTGGACACATCACTACCTGTCACTATCTAATTTTCTGTATAGATTTTATCATTATATATATTTTATTTAGGTCCCAATTTTTTCATCTTTCAATTTTTGCTTAGGACCACTTTTGGTTTTAAATTCATTTCCTTGTCTGCTTCAAGATAATAGTGTAACTCGTGACAAAGGACAACTAGTGTTTCTTTAATAAAATAAAATTCATAAATGTTATTTGAACATCAACTTAAGATATCTAAAGTTTAAAATCTCTTGCAAATAAGTGAAGACTAAAATCGCACAATCACAATATTAATTACTAAAGGGGCTAGAAATAGAATTAATTCATTTATTTATGGTTTAAATTTTTTTTTGTACAAGGTTTAAATATAAATTTAATCTTTGTAAATATACCATTTTTTTTGTTTTTAATCTCTATAAAGTTTTATTTGTTTTTAATGCATGCAATATTTATCTTTTTGCTTTAGGTACTTATTGTTAATTTTTTTTCAATCCTTTCAAAACTTATTTATACTGTAATTGATCCTTGAAATATTCATTTTAGTTTTTATTTTAAGGGATTAAAATCAAATTATCTACATATTAAAATGACTAATTTTATTATGAATACATTTTGCTATGGACTAAAATAAAAAGTAGTATATTTACATAGACGAAAAACAAAATAATATTTTTCTTGAGAACTAAATCTATATTTAAATATTTATATATTGGATTAAATAATTTTTTAGTCTTAAAAATATTTTTTATTTAGTCCCTCTAAAATAATTCAAACAATGGTCCTTCAAATGTTTTTTGTCAACATCTTTGTCTTTGCTCCTTAAAAAAAATAATTTGTCTATGCTTTTAACTCAACGTTTGTGTAACATTTTAAGTTTTTGCGGGGAAGATTGTTATATTATTTTAAGGGAAAATTACAACGACCTCCCTTGAGTTTTGTTTAAATGTCACAAACACCCCCTCTATTTTTAAATTAAACAATCACCTCCCTTAATTATTTGACTAGTGACACACACCTCCCTCAAGAGTTAACGACAGAGCCGTTTAATACACATCTAACACAAACAAAATCACCATGAAAAAAGAATCAGAAAAGAAAGAAAAAGATTCTCCATAGTGGATTGCAAGAACGGTGAAGAAATAGACAATGAGCATTTGGGTTTCAAGTCTCATCCCACCCACCAACACCTTCTCATCATCTGTTGCACAAATTGAGTTTCCATCTCATCCTCAAAATTACCAATTCCATCAGAACACAATGCATAACCTAAGTTTACTTACCCAATTTAACCCAAGAATAAAAAAATCAAATGGTGATGACGGCCACCTTATCAAATACTACAAAAAAAATATTGAAATTGCCAAAATTGAAGAACCCACAAATGATGAAATTACATTTAATCTGCTAGGAGTAAAAATAAAATAATTCTTCATAGGGTAAAAGAGATGAGATGTTGAGTGTTGGCTTGTAGGGAGAAGGTTCTAAAAACATTTTGTGACTGAGTTTAATAGTCATCTGTATATCCATATCGATGAGTATGTTGTACAGTTAGAATTTCAATATTTATTAACGTCAGCCAAACAGAGTTAATAGTAGGGGAGGTTAATGTTTTATTTAAAAATAGAGGGGGTGTTAGTGACATTTAAACAAAATTCAGGGGAGATCGTTGTAATTTTCCCTTATTTTAAAGATACTTGCAAAAACACCAGTCAAAAATTCAAAATATACACGAGTTAACTACAAATCAAGGATAAAAAATGTTGAACCATCATTGATTGAAGAAACAATTTATAAAGGACTAAAACAAAATAGAATATAATTACTGCGATTAAAATATTATTTAACCTTACTTTATTTATAGATCGTTCGTTGGTTGAACACTTGTATGTAAAAGTAAGTGTCTTGATAATGAGTGCTCTCGAACACTTTTTAAGCATTATTTTTTTTTAAAAAAAGTTAAACATTTTCATTCTCAATGCACTAACTACACAAACTTTATTCATTAGCATTTTTCTAAAAATAATTGGTTTCCTGTGTTGTATATTCAATGAATTTTCTGCAGTGGCAAAAGGAAAAGGTAGACTTTATCAGCTGGTGATGGACTGATGGTAACATGCAATGATAATGATTGCATCGCATTGAAACTGAACAAGGCGACAACGGTTGAAGAAGATTGTTATAACTTCTAGGCTATGGTTTCAATTAACCTTGACATTTCCTAAGTTGTCACTAAGATAAAGCAATTTCTTTGCCACACGAAATCTTTGGCCCAATTATCGACCACATCTCCAAATGCAAAACCATCTACTTCTGTACTCTCGAATGTGTAACAACAAACAACCAGTGTGGTCAAATATATGCTTTTGGAGGGGGACTTTTACAATCACTAGTGTGTTTGGGTTGCCATTAGAGCCTTGTTTGATTTTTAGGTGGCACATTAGCAAACAGTTTTTTTTTTTTTTTTTAAATCGTATGACACGGTGAGCACACTCATGACCACTCGATTAAGATGGAACAGTTTAGATTGAACAATATCAACCACAAATGTATTGATTATGCGATTGCGTCAAAATTTGATTGCAGACAATTATGGTCCAATTTTTTTTCATGCCGCTAATTTTTACAAGAAAAAAAATTGATTACAAACTTTTTTATTTAAAATCATCATTCTATCATTAAGAAAATTACTATCGTCGTTAACAACTAAGATTCAAATTGGTATAGGAGCAAATATTCTGATTTGATTGCAACTTCTGGATATATTAGGAGATCAAATCTTAGCCAAGTCCACCCCTTGAAGAAATGTGACCTAAATGGACTTTCAACTTTATTTTTTCCTATAAATATCGGTACATAATAAGCGATGAAGTCGAGTCCTTCAAACTAGAGATCATTAATGATGACAAGTCACCAACAGTAACAAAATCTTCATAGTATTGATTCCCAAGAGCAAGAGTACTTCCTCACCAAAACAGTTCTTCAATATAAGCTTCTACAATCTAGTGGAAAAAATTGTTAGAAAATCAATTGTCAATCACATTAAACCCATCATGTATGAGTAAAGAATATAGTGCTTTTGTCAAGCTAGGCTAATCACTATAATACACTGATAGCTATCGAGTATTTTCATTGGTAGAAGAAGACTAAGTGAAAGAAGGGAATGATGACAATGAAACTAGATATGGCAAAGGCATACGACTGTACTAAATGACCTTTTGTACAATCTATGCTTCTACTCATGGGGTTCAATTCCTCTTTGACTATGTCACTTTTGGGATGCATTTCCACGATCAGTCTAGCAAAGATTTTACTATAGAGAAAGGGTTAAGAAAAATGACATCGTTTTTTCCCTATATCTTCATCATTTGCACAAATGTGTTGTCATTAATTACTACTCCATAAAGAGGAAAAAGAAACAAATATCCATGAGATACAAGTTGCAAGGAAGGCCCCAAAAAATCACTCACATTTTATTTGCAAACAATCTTCTCTTTGTCAAAGCCAACTTGAAATAAGTTGATACAACTCGATCAATTCTAAATACCTTTGAATTAGCCTCAAACCAACTGATTGGTTTGAAAAAAGTTAAGGTGTCATATTATCCAAATGTTCATATCATTGAACAATAAATTATATGCCAAAAGATTAATGTAAAGAGCGTGCAACTCATTCTATATATATTAAGTTTTTGGTGATCTTTGGGAAGTCCAAAAACGATATCTTCTCATTTGTCCAATATAGGGTTAGGAAGAAAATCAAAAGGTTGAAGGAAAAATGCCCCTCTCAAGCAGAAAAAGAAACAATCATCAAGGCACCGACTTCAACAAATCGAAACTAGATCATGGGATAATAAACTCCAGGAAGGGTGTTGTAAATTCTATTGAAGGTATTTAATCAATTTTTTTGTGGGGTTTAAAGAAACAGACATAAATGTGCATTGGATGAATTAGGAGAGGTTGGGAGCAACAAATGATAAAGGGTGATTCTAAATGATGAAAAATTGCTAATGGCGAGGATCTTCGAAACAAAGTTTTGTCCTAGGACAGATGTTATAGTTGTCAAAACAGAATGTCAACCAATGCGCGCAAGAGTCTATTGGGTTATGAGGGGGCATTTTGTCCAGATTCTTAATGTTGATTGGATCCATGATAAGCAATGATTGACGAGTTAATTGATGGTGATACACATAAATGGTATAAAAGACAATTCTTTTAACTCTTTCAAGTGTTTTATGTCGGAGAAAATTATGCGTATCCCCTTTTGGAACTATGTACCTTCAAGTATTGAATTTTGTGACTAGCTAATGCAGTGATTCTCTAACTTAAAACCTCTTGGCCAAACAACTCTTTGGCTTGTCTATGAAAAGTGCGGCAACATAGAAACCAATATATCTTCAGCAACACTATGTTTTGACTATGTTGTGTTATCTAAGTCATAAGAAGCAATATATCTCTTTTTGTTGAAGATTGAAGAGTACAACATAGTAAACAAGAGCCAAGATACTCTATCCCTCTATGTTGCACGACAAAATTTAAATTTCAATCGTTCAATTTAAATCAATAATCAAGATCTTTATATATAATTTACTGATTGTGTAACTTGAATCGAACAATCTCATATCAACTACCAAAATCGTTGATAGCATACAATTAGAACGACATACGATTTGTTCGACCAGTACACTCTCACATGCGTAAACATATGTCATCACTCAAAAATTATAAGTTTCCAAATTATTCCAAACTAACATACTACCCCCCTAAATCAACGGTAAAAAGTTGATTGTGTAAAAGTGGATCAATTCACATGTAACTCCCTCCTGTAAAGTGTCCAAATTCCTAAACAATCTTATTTGTTTTCTCACCATTTCTTGCGGAGTCTTCTTCATTCCGACGCAATTCATCAAATTCCATAAAAACAAAATTAAATAAACTCAAAAAACTAAACACGTGAAATGTCACCTAACTAACCAGCACAACAACAAGAACGCACATTTGAAATTGCAACTTCATTCATCACTCTTGAATTCAATGACCTCAGATCAGAAACTCCATTAGGGTTTTGATCTGAGGATTTCTAACAGAAAACATGAACGTAGATAGATCATCGCTTTGCAATTGCGTTGTCAACTTTCTGTTAGAAGAGAATTACGTTCTCACTGCATTTGAACTTCTTCACGAGCTTCTCGATGATGGACACGATGATCAAGCTATTCGTCTTAAACAGTATTTTTCCGATCAATCTCTCTTTCCCGCCGATCAAATCTCTCGCCTCAATTCTCTCCGAGGTAACGATTCACCATTCACGCGCTCACTTTTTCATTCTTTCAGTCAACGCTGGATAATTTGATAGGAATGAATACGAATCATGCTTATTAGTTATTTTTAGTATTAATTTAGTGTTTATTTGACTGATAAGATCTTTGAATTTGTATTGGATTGGATTATATGATATGATATTATGTGTGTATTTGTTAATTGACGAGTTCAATTCAGAATGCGAAAACTAAATTTGTAAGCAGTAGTTGTTAATTGTGGATCACAAAAATTTAGCAGATTGTTCAAATTTTGCTATGCTACTATGCTATAGTATAGTGTCACCGCCGTAGCTGCTATTTGATGTTAGAAGTTGAACGTATTGTTTATAGATTGTTGAGAGAACTCTGAGAGCACTTTGTGCCTGATCTTTGATTTGTGAGTTCTCAAATGATTACAGTGTGCATCGATCCTATTTATAGATCTAACTACCTGTAACTAACTCCTAGAATTACTCCATCCGGTCACTGTTATAAGCAAAGATTCTTTTTTCAGATTCATTCAACAACGGATGTATATGGATTGTATTATAAACCAGATACGTAAATTATTCAATGAACCTGAAAAGAGAATATTTGTTTATAATAGTGAGCGGAGGGAGTATATGCAACTGTAACTAAGTCTAGTTAGTTACATAGAAGTGTACCTAGGTGTAGTCTGCCATATTTACATTGTACTCTGATATTTGACAACACTTTGTACTAAATAACGTATCACAGAACAATAGTAATTTGTTATATAGCGATGTTGTAGCTGCTATTTGACAACACATTGTACTAAATACTAATAGCATCAGCGTATCACAGAACAATAGTGATTTGTTCAAACTCCACTACGCTATAGACTTACTATATCCGCTATTTGAGAACACAATTCTCAAGTACTTGTAATCTAACCTGACTGATAAGAGCTGATATGATATTTAGGTGTAGATTGATATTCTTTTTTTAGATAATCAGCGTAGATTGATGTAACCCCGTACCCTGATATGATGATAATTTTTCTTCACCATTTTTTGTATTTTGAAATGCAGTGGCAGATCCTCAAAGTTTGTTTGAAGAGAAAGAAGCGGCAACAGAAAAGTTAGCAATTAGTGATTATGAACTGCGTTTGGCCCAAGAAGACATCTCAAAACTCAAGAGTGAATTGCAGAAGAAGACAGAAAACAGTAATGAACAAAGTAGTAATTATTATTTTTAAATTCTTAGGACATTTTGACCTTTGTATCTTTTATATTTATGTGATATCTATTAGGCCTTCAATGTCATACAGTTTTGACATAATTATACAGAATTATGCTGATGATGAATGATATGTTCGGCTCTTTTCCTTTACCCTTAGCTAGAAGAATAGATACTATTAGATAGGAAAGAGGTAACAGGAGAGATGATTAGGTGTTATGTCATCCATCAAAACACAAACAGAGATGAAGAAAAACAAAAAGATAAAAACTCTACAAGGAAACTATCCAAGGATAAAACAGAAAAGGGAAACACGACGACTTCCCCATGGATAATCTTATACTAAAAAAAACAGCAACTCCTTTTCCTTAAACAAAGTAGCAACTTCCTTGCTTCAAACAACCTACTTAAAAATTCAAATTCCTGCAGGCCTTCCATAATTTTAAATATTGTTAACCTTAACATTTTGTTGTTTGAAAATCCCTTTCAATCCTTGTAAGTTAGCATCTAAGTCAATAGTCTAGAGTCTAGACACCCTACCTGAACGTTTATAATATTTTCACTTAAAACTATCCAGAAGTTGGCCTCCGTTAATCCTGGGCTAAAAGATTTGTTGAAAATGATCCTTCACTCATTGTAAAGCAATTTGGCTTTATGCTCTGCATTTTTCTCTTATGAAATTTTTTCTTGTGTATATAAAAAATAATGACTTAGAATACTTGGGATGTTCTCCAGTTGTCATTGCTTTATGGAATACTTCCTTTTGAATGCAGCTACACAGTTAAGTGGAGATGTTTCAGTGAATGATGGGCAACAAATTCAACAGAAAAAGAACACTTCCTTCACCGATTTGGGTCCGTTAAAGGATACTGAACGTCAAGATCTGAATTGTGCTGTAAAGGAATATTTACTTATAGCTGGTTACCGTCTTACTGCAATGACATTTTATGAAGAGGTTAGTATTCTGTGTAGCCTATTTTTCTGTGATTTTCTGATTTTATTTCTCTTTTGTATTTTATTTTTTTGGCTGGGCGGGGGGTGTGTGGGGGCAGCGCTGGGGTAAACTTGTGATTTTTGAGAAAGTAACAGTTCAATTTTAAGATGTAATTTTCCATGTATCTCTTTTAGTCTGAATTATTTTGTCCATTACCTGTTTCAATAAGCAATTAGAAAACACTGGCAGTGGCTATACACTGTAGTACCTTCTTGTACTGTATTCGGATGGATTAGGAACCACTCAAAAATAAAGTCATGCTATGGAATGTAGGGATGATTTTATGCTATTTTACTTTTTTATTTTCTATTCTAGGAGGGATAATGGGGTCTTGGGTTGTCAGATGATGTTGCATTGGCACTGTTGAGTTGAGATATGTAAGGTGCAGTAGGTTTTGGGCTAGTACCTTTGATTTTGAGGCACCTTAATGTCACCCCTTCTCCTACTTAGTCATTGAAGTATATGAAAATTTGTCTTGTTATTAGTCCCTGTTATTAATATGCTAGAGACTAATGTAACGAGTTTTCATGTACTTAAGGGACTGACATGATTGATTTTCATATACTCTAGGGATTACTTATTATTTTTGTATACTTTTATTAAGTGGGGAGTAGAGACTCCCGTGACATCATATATCAAAAGATGACCAAAAGGAGAAAGGGCTTGCACATGAATTATAAAAGAGACTAAGAGAGCAAGACATAAGGGACTGAGTTGATGGTTTATCATTTAATAAGGAAATCATTGACAGTCGAGATACAATCTGACAGATCTGTTTTTTTGTTTTCCGTGTGTAAAACAATCATAAATGATTTCAAAGTCAATATTTAACATTATTTTTTCCCTTCCGATTCGGTGCTTAATTTTAGTGATTTGTTATTATTCACTAAAACTATTCTTGTAGGTTACAGACCAGAACTTGGACATTTGGCACAACACACCTGCATCTGTACCTGATGCCTTGCGGCATTATTATTATCAATATCTTTCATCAACTTCGGAGGCGGCTGAGGTGATTTCTTCAATATATAAGCAAGTTGTTCATTGTGTGCCACCTAGCATACTAGATTGTACCCCCAGAAATTGTTCTGACAAATTGGCCTCTAATTTCTTTCCACCACTCGACTGCTTCTGCTTACCATTTTGTGGGTTTTATGTCTTTCATTTAACATTCATATATTTTATATGTACTTTTTTCTTCTGGTATTGTTACTTTTTTTTTCTTAAGTTTTTTGTTTGAGTGTTTGCATGCATATTAGTCCATGGGCTTGTCTACTCAGGTTAGGAATAGTATGTTGGTTTGGCTTGCGTGTGCAAGCCTTAATCTTATATAAATGTTAGAATTGGGAGACACAAGCTAAGCCATCCCATCCCATCTTCTCTCATTATATGGTATCCTAATCCTAAAACCAATTTTCCAGATATCTCACTAATATCCTTAATGGCTCGTCATATCTGACTCTTCATTCTTCTTCTGAGGCACCTATAGTTTGTCTATTCTTGATGTGTTCTACTATTATGCTTGATGAAATGTGCAAACCTATTGGAATTTGGACCCCCTTCATTTCAATCTGAGCTATTATGTTGTTTAGTGCTTTCCCCAAGCTTCTGTTGTAATTTTCAGTTTATATCTGCTTTCCAATTTTAAGGGTTTCTCGATTCTCATCCTCATTGTTATAATATAAGGAAATACCTTATAATTTCTCTGACATTAGATTGGAGTATTGCAGTTTATTTCCTATGATCAGTTATAATCTTAGAGTATCTCAAAGGATTAATTTTTTTTACTTGATTGTTATGATTGTTTCATGATTTCTCTATTTATTTAGGATCGAACCTATGTATCTTAGTCTTTTGTATCAAGTTTGTATAAAGCTATTATCAATAATATTCTAACGTTTATAATTCATCGCAATTTTTTTATCTATAATCTATAACTTCAACACTCATATTTCAGATGTTCATTTTCCTAATAAAACCATTTCTACATAAATTGAAGTAGCTGTACTTTTTCATATGCAATTAAGTTTATTTAATAAGTGAATTTTTTTTATATATATTTCAGATGCATTTGTTATTTTGAACTCACTGTTAATCGTTCTTCTAATTTTTTTGGATAAATTCAAGTTAATCATATGATATTCTGTTCACGTTACTATTTCTACTGAAATTCGCATGAAAATACAGGAAAAATTTTCTTTACTTCAAGAGAATGAAAAATTGCTGAAATCGAATAAGAAGCTTAATCAAGAAAAGGAAACCTTATTGAAGAACAAAGATTTGGCTGATGCTCAAATTGGAACCTTAACTAAATCTTTGGAGGCAATGCAGAAAGATATTAGAGACAAAGAGAACCAGGTAGTTTATTTTTAGTTTAAATGATTCTGTAAAACAGCATTTGAATTTACAAAATTGTGATATACCAGTTGCAACTTTCAGGTGCTAGTTTTAAAACAATCCTTGGAGCACCAAAGGAAAGAGCTCAATGATTGCAGAGCTGAGATCACTTCACTGAAAATGCATATTGAAGGTTCTTTCTCAGGAAATAATCTGGCTGGCAAGGAAGTTAATAATGTTCAGTCTCAATCTTTAGAGAAGTACGAGGAAGAAATTAAGAAATTGCAGGTGGAAATTGAATCCCTGAAGGAAAAGAATGCAAGAGCTCATGAACCTGGAAATTTTGTCGGTTCTGAAATGGAAAATTTACAGACAGATGATAAAGTTATTGAGATTCATGAAGACCAAGGTACAATCTCAAATCCTGGTGATGCGGTGGTTGGTGCTGTACACAATGAAGATGCTCAATCATCAGCTGTTCAACCTTTGAATGAGAATGCAAATAACCATGAAGATACCTTGCTCAAATTAGTTAATCCTGCAAATAAAAACAGTGCTTTCAAAAATATAAAAAATGACTCCGAACAAAATGTTGTTCAACAAGAAGTGGACACTGGATTACATGAAAAATCAGACATTGTAAGTGACAAATTAATTATACGAGAACACAGCAAGTTAGTAATATTCTTGGCTTCTGATATCTGTAGACATTATTGCTTGTTGGTTTCATATGATATGATTTACTTTTTTGAAAATTTTGTTGAGACTGAACAATTGGGAGTTGTTTTGGTCAAGGCTTGATTTAGTGTTAGAAATGGTGAACTGGAAGTACTGTTCCTGGTTTTCATTACCTGTTATGTAGCACTTTTAAAAAATAGAGATGAAAAATCTCTACCCTTTTCATCTGAAAAAAAATAATATGTACAGTTGAGATGGCTAAATGTTGTCTAAATTGGTTTGTCTTTGTCCATATGATTTAACTGTGATATCTTGTTCTTATATATGTTCATATTTTGACAGGGATTAGGAACAGTTCAGATACTTGCAGATGCTTTGCCTAAAATCGTTCCTTATGTCTTGATCAATCATCGTGAGGTGTGCTTTTCTATAAATATGTTTCATTTGTTCTCTGTCCCATGAATGGTGCATAACTTTGTTTGTTTGTAGGAGCTCCTTCCTCTAATAATGTGTGCTATCGAGCGCCACCCAGACAGCAGCACTCGAGATTCTTTGACCCACACATTGTTTAATTTAATCAAACGTCCAGATGAGCAGCAGAGACGAATAATAATGGATGTATGTTATGCTGTTTTCTTTATTTCTTCTTGTGAACGTTTGAATACAATTTAAATTTACCTGTCATCTTTTCAGGCATGTGTCAGCCTTGCAAAGAATGTCGGAGAGATGAGAACAGAAACAGAACTGCTTCCACAGTGCTGGGAACAAGTATATTTGTGCTTCACATTTCAACTTGCTTTTTACCTTTATAAAACTCGGACCAGGTTTTCAGTTTGTTGGTTTTGTGATTATTAGATCAGTCACATGTACGAGGAGCGTAGGTTGCTTGTGGCTCAGTCATGTGGAGAGCTTGCAGAATTCGTACGGCCTGAGATTCGCGATTCTCTTATTTTATCTATTGTACAGCAACTAATAGAAGACTCTGCCAGTGTTGTTCGAGAGGGTGCAGCTCGAAATCTAGCTATGCTGCTTCCACTTTTCCCAAACGTGGATAAATATTTCAAGGTCAGCCTCACTATATTTGCTTCGAGGCAATCATGGAGAAGGTTTCTGACTTGAGACTTTGCTACAATGTAAGCTATAGAACAGGCTAACAAAACATGGTCTAGGGAATGGAACCTTTTACCTTACCATAATATGATAACTTTCAAATAAAAATAATAATGAAAATTAAGATTTGCTCCAATTATTTTTTTCACCTCTAATTGCTAGGTGGAGGAGCTGATGTTCCAATTAGTATGTGACCCGACTGGAGTGGTGGTGGAAACTGCTCTCAATGAATTGGTTCCTGCAGTTATAGAGTGGGGAAACAATTTAGATCATGCTTTGAGAGTTTTACTTTCTCATATTTTAAACTCAGCTCTGGTATTTGTTTTTCTCTGTACTCTCCCTTTCGGACTTACAGTTTCATTATTTATTGAAATTATTTTTCTGAGTGGGATTTTTTGCATCAATCCGCAGCGTTGTCCGCCTCTTTCTGGGGTTGAAGGGTCTATAGAGTCACATCTCCGTGTATTGGGTGAAAGAGAGCGCTGGAACGTAGATGTTTTGTTGAAAATGCTGATGAAATTGCTCCCTTTCGTGCACAAAAAAGCATTTGACACATGCCCCTTCTTGTCCACCACAGAAACTACACCAACTGTGTTATCTATCCCATTGCTTGAATTGTATGCTAGGTAAGCTTAGCAAGAACAGCTGATTTTGAATAATGCAATTGGGATATTTAGAAGAGTCAATGTTGTAATGCAACATCACATCCTTCCTCCTGAGTCTTGTTGATTCATGTTGTAATAATGTGTGTGCATTCATGCATTTTGCATTGACTAAAAGACAAACCATGCATGACCACTCCATCAAAGCTGCTGCTGATCTTTAATGGTTTTGATTTTACTAGGGGACAAGTTGAATGGGCTACATTTGAGTGGATGCATGTTGAGTGTTTTGCAAATTTGATACAGCTGGCCAGCTTGTTGCCACAGAAAGAAGATAATTTACGGAGCCGAGTTTCGAAGGTCGCTTGTCTTCCCTTTACCGTTTTCAAAAATTTTGTATGCCTTCTAACCAAAGTTTTTTCTGACTTTTTGCTGATATAACCTATGTAAATGCAGTTTCTGTTATCCGTTTCTGAATGTTTTGGGGAGTCCTACGTGACATGCATAATGCTGCCAGTATTTTTAATTGCAGTAGGGGATGATGCAGATTTGACTTTTTTTCCTACTGCCATTCATTCAAGAATTAAAGGTAACATTTTTTCCCCTGTGATTTGTTTACATAATTGCTTCATATCTGACCTTTCACTTGTAGGTTTGAGGCCAAGATCTGCCATGGCCAACAGGCTTTCTACAATGTGTGTCTTACCGCTTCTATTGGCTGGTGTTTTGAGTGCTCCTGGAAAACATGAACAGTTAGCAGGATATTTAAGGAAGCTGCTACTAGAAGATAACTCCATGGAAATTCGATCAACTAAGCACACTCCTGAGATTATTAATGCTATCCGCTTCATTTGGTCAGATTATCACCACAAACATTTTTTAAATTCAACATAATTTTGTCCAATATTCATTATGAGCTTTCTTTATAATGCAGCACATATGAAGAAAATCATGGCATGGTATTTAATATATTATGGGAAATGGTGGTCAGCTCTAACATGAGCATGAAAATAACTGCCGCCCAGCTGCTGAAAGTTATTGTAAGAGTGCTGTTTTCTTAGTTTCTAGATGCATCTCATACAAATGCCTAAACTAAGACAGCTTGCTAATTATTAGGTTCCATATATTGATGCAAAGGCTGCTTCAACTCATGTTTTGCCTGCTCTAGTTACTCTTGGATCTGATCAAAACCTGAATGTAAAGTATGCCAGCATAGATGCATTTGGTGCAGTGGCTCAGCACTTCAAGAATGAGATGGTAACTGCTACTAGTATTTCTCCCTGCTTTTTGTTGAAGTTACGATGTTAATGCCGATTTTCATTTCAAATTCCTGATCTTATCTTCCAGATTGTTGACAAGATACGTGTTCAAATGGACGCTTTTCTTGAAGATGGTTCCCATGAAGCTACTATTGCTGTTATTCGTGCGTTGGTGATTGCCGTGCCACATACAATAGAAAGACTTAGAGATTATATCCTTAACCTTATTTCTGGAAAAAATGTTTGGAGAAGTAATTGATGTCCTGACATTTTTTTGTCCATTTTTTAGTCATTTGCATGTTATGTTGGCTTTCAAGGTCTCTGAAATAGTGTTTTTGTTTCTTTAACTTCACATACATCTTTTGTCCAAGATTTTCCAACTTACAGCAATGCCAAATGTGGCAAAAGATTTAATGCGTCGACGAGAGAGAGCTGATGCATTCTGTGAGGCAATCCGTGCTCTGGATGCTACAGGTTTGCTCATTTAAAAATTATATTAATCTGGTGTGTTCAAATTCTTTTGAGCTATTTCTATATTGTTTAAGTCAAGGTTTGATTGATAGCATTAATACTTCGAACTTGTAAATGATAACTGTCAACGTCCTATGTCCTGTTGTCATAGGATTCAAATTTTTTATTGATGTAGCTATGTAATCTGCACATGGGGCTACCTGTTTGGTAGTTTTTCCGTATCCCAATTGGTACCTGTAATGTATAGATCACTTTAGCGGAATGTGTTGTGCTTAATCTAATTAGTTGAATTACAAACCACGCTTTTTCATTTGTTGAAGTCACTTCCCTTTTCTTAATAGAAAATATTATTCGATAGGATGGTTATGTTACTAAGAAATCATAAGGCATCCTCCACAAAGTAAACGTTATAACTTTTTATCCATTTTCTATCCTTTTTGGATCATTGTTAATCAAAATCCGCATATGTCCTCTTCTTCGTTCCCATGATGCCAATCATTTGTAATTTCAAATTTCAATTTTATTTTTATGCACCACCAGTATTCTAGAGTCTACCATTGCAACATTGTAAAAGTATTTTTAATTTCATGGAGACTCTATGTTACTGATTCATGAAATTTCCTTCTTCCCTCAAGTATTTTTTATTTCGTTTCTTCATTGTAGATCTTCCTGCAAATAGTGTTCGGGACTTCTTCCTCCCTGCTATACAGAACCTCTTGAAAGACTTGGATGCACTGGATCCAGCTCACAAAGAAGCCCTTGAAATTATTATGAAGGAAAGATCGGGAGGAACTTTTGAGACTATTAGCAAGGTAATGGGTGCCCATCTTGGGCTTCCATCATCAGTTAGCAACTTCTTTGGTGAGGGTGGGTTGCTCGGAAAGAAAGAAGCCACTGAGCCACCAGCAGAGGCAGCTGTCTCCCCCAAGGCTGCCACTCCACCAGCAGAGGACACTAGATTCAGACGCATCATGCTGGGAAATTTCAGTGATATGCTTCGTGGTAAAGCAAAAGCCCAAGAGGATGGTCAGAACCAATAAAATGCATTTACCCATAGCAATTTTGTGCTTAAGCTGTTTCCTCAGGTGGATGTCACTGTTTACCATATGTACAGCAAGCAAAATACTAATTGGATTTCTTTTAGTGTTGTTTTTGAGATAGAAATAGAATATGAAAATAAAGTTAAATAGGTCATTGCAGTTTTTGTTGTGTTTTTGGTGACTGTGATCGAGAAACTCTTCTACAGATACAACTACAAATGATAAATATTTAGACACACTCACATAGAATGCAAAAATTAAAAGAGAATAAAACTAAATGATGTTGATTGATGTGATTAAATTATTTGTTTAAAATTTTTCCATTTGATGTGAGTGTGTCCAAATATTTATCATTTGTGCTTGTCTCCATAGAAGAGTTTCTCGGCTGTGATCTATTTGGCTCTGTGTTGGGGACAGGAAAGAGATTCGAGTCCAGAGTACATAGTATATGTGAATTGTTTATTAAACTATCACCTACTCTATGCTTTGTGTTTTACTCACATTTTACGGTTAGAGATGTTTTAGAAATGACACCCTCGCAATGACTTTCCAGCAAGTTTCCTATTTGACTGAAACCCATCAACGAAATCACTCATGTTTTACAAAGCTTGACCTCCTAAAACAAGCATCCACCTCCATTTGTCCAAAAGGGCCAAGTTTCCCAAAATCACCCCTACGTTTCAGCTTACACTCCTCACTCAGACCACTTAACCCTGGAGATTTTTGTCGCCTAAAAGAAGTGTCTGAAATATGTAAAGAAAGAAAGAAAAGAAAAACAATCAAAAGTAACGCAAGTAGTCACTTTTAATAATGGACACTTTGTACCAATATAAAGTCATTTAAGAGTTGTCTATTGAAATTTTAAAAAGTACTACTACTTATTTGACTCATAAGTTTACCAAATTATTTGACTCCAAGCAACTGATTGCCTCTTACGAGGATTACCACCCGGAGCAAGAAGAGATGATGATATGATTAGTTTTCATACAAATCAATCAAGTTTGAGAAAATTGTTTCAATTCAAATATTTAAAGGTAAATGCTAGTACCTTGTTTTTTTTTTTAGAGACTAACAAGTGTCTTGTTAAGTCCCGTAAGTGTAGCTCAGTTGGTAGCTACAAGGGATAATTTGTGCAGGGGTCCGGGTTTGAATCCCGGATTCCCTACTTCTCCACACATAATGTGTGTGAACCTAGCCACTAGAATACTTGACAAAAAAAAAACACAAGTGCTTTGTTAAGAAGTCTAAAGAAAAAACTTTATTTTGGAAATGATGCATTCAATACATTGAAACTTTAAAAAGTAATTTTTTTTATATAAAACTTAACAATTATTTCTATTTTTGAATCTTTAAACACTCGTTAGCAAAACTCATATTCAAAAAGTAGGTGGCGGATCTAAATTGTGTGGTTGGAATAAATTGTAAAATAATTGATGCAGTAGTATGATTTTTTGTGTACAACCTTTTTTTAGTGGAGACAAACAGAAATTCACGTAACAAGAATTTTTAATTAAATTCTTAAAAAAAATAAAAATTAAGTAAAACCGTGTAATGAGCTTGTTTTCTGGTCATTCATATTTAACCATTTTGATTTTAAGGAATTATAAAAGTAAAACTAGTCACAACATTAGTGAAAAAAGTTCTTGCTGATACGCAAAACCTTTCTATTTTAACTGTTTTTGGTAATCTTGTAAGAAAAAGTGTTTAGGTAAAATCGGTAATAACCTTCTTCTCGGTTCTCTCACGAGTCACGATATGACTTTTTTTGGTTAAGGAATTAATACTAGTCACTGTATTAGTAAAAAATAATAGCAGTGTATTAGAAATTTGAAAAGAATTGTTACATTTACATTTTCAAGTGATTGAAAAAAATAATCCACTAAATATGTTAAGTGTATTCTTAAAAAGTATCCATATCCATATTGTAACATTCTTTTACGTGTTAAGTCACTAAAATATTATTTAAGGAAAGTCATTAAAATTCGGTTAAAAAAAGTCACTTAAATTTACTACTTCAAACTCAATTATAAAAAATATATCTAAATTTGTTGGAATCCAATATAAACAATTCTCAACTAATTTATTCACATTTACTTATCATTCTAAATATATTCTTAAATTAATAACTTTACATTGGGAGGAAATGACCATTATGCTTCCTTTGTCTCACAGTATGTGTACTTTAGCAAAAAAAAGAAAATCATATTGACAGTTGATTTACTTAATGCAGGTGAATAATTTAATTTTTTTCCCCCATCTTTACCTATTTTTTTAGAGGACTGTGATGCAACTTGCATGTACTTTGGAACTAGTCATAGTTAGCAGTGCATAGTCATATTAGAATGCCTCAGATTTATTTTCTTCAATTGACCTTTTAAAAAAATATGGAGTAATGACGTAATGACTTAAATTATTGTAATGCTTTAGTAATTTTTTTTTTGTGGTCGGGGTTCGAATCACGGATCATATATATATTATATATTGTTCATACCAACTGAACTAAACTTACGAGGATAATATTTTAGACATTTTTAGTCATTAATTATATGACACCAGAAATGAGAATGAATTTCCATAATTATAAAAGAGTTGGAAAGAAGATTGAGACTTTGAAATTATATAAAAATCCTCAGATTTTTTTATTTTTTTTAATCAAGTTTACACTTATATTTAGCACTAATCTTGGAAAGAAAATATGTGAAGTACATCTAATAGATTCTCCCCTCTTAATCAATTTTTTTTCGTACAAAAGAGTAAGAGATTGAAAGATCACTTTTCAACCTTGTGATACACTGATACTCCATTCAAATCTAGCACATGGAAAGGAAGAAATATTAACCTCTTAAATACTCATTACCCTTAAATATAAGTCATCTTCCAAGTTACTAGATGTATTTGTTATTATTTTTTCTTAATATAACCTTACGTCAATTGTAAATACATCTATCTATACACAAAGAGTAGTTTAGTAAAAGTATTACATAAAAT
>Ga0315915_1000225_pt1 | contig 50800 bp, 24 predicted proteins | sample MpolbnodulesMG_FD_207738 | JGI IMG/M metagenome (GOLD analysis project Ga0315915, IMG submission 207738) | Medicago polymorpha root nodule microbial communities from Los Angeles, California, United States - branched nodules | ecosystem: Host-associated > Plants > Roots > Nodule | place: USA... | reverse complement strand
TGTTGTAGGTATAAGTATAATTTACATGATACCATTTAATTTCTTCTACTCCCACATGTTTTAACATTGTCTTTTTATGTTACTTTGAAATGCTTATATTGTGTTTGCTATTGATATATATGGTATTGTCAAAATATACAAGAGAAATAAGAATTTATGATATTGCTTTTCTAATAGTTTAATGTTTCTTATATATAGAAAGCAGCAAAGTTACCGGCATGTTGTACAAGAAAGTTACTTTACTTTCAGGAAGACTTATGATATTGCTAACTGATGAGAAATGTGAAGATATAGATGTTACAATCAAATGTAGTTTACATAGAAGTATTTTGAAACTTTGAGGAACTCTTATTCACAATAAAGTAGGAAAATCTGTAGGTTATTTGAAGTCAAAACTTTGAGGAGCCTGTTCTGGAATGACTCATATTGTAACAGATGGATGCTTATGATATTTCTGCTATGTAATTTACAGCTTTAGGCATCAATCTTGACACTGTAGTGTGTTACTGAAGTAGAAATTATTCATGTTTTAGTTTTAGAAATCATGCAGCTGTTGTTGGATTAAACTTCCTCCGCATTGATTAAGTTTATAAATTCTTGCATGTTTTAATTTTTTTTACAGCTGGTGCTGTTTTAATTTTTGCATCTGCAACAGTTTTAATTTTTACCGGCTAAGATTTCCAAAAAGGCTCACCTTGGTTTTATTTTTTAATCTAGATGTAGCAAACTTCATTTTTTACTTGGAATTTAACAATAGGTTAGTTGATGACTATCTGTGTAGTTAATACAAGTCACATGATTTCAAATCTAGAAGCATTTGATCAATTTGTTTATTTGTTGATTGTTCAAATTGAGACAACGAAATTTGTAAGCGTGAACAAGCATAATGAACATTTGTACTAGAAGTAGATGACATTAAAATTATAAGTTGTAATTGAGCTACTAAACTTTGCTTTGGCCAACTATATTTACAATGTATATGACCCGTGCGGCAGCACGGGTGGAAAGTCCAGTTTTGTTAAAAGATACCGTAATCAACAACTATATATGGTCAATGATGTATATTATAAGTCTAGGGTTTTGGTTCGAGAATTAGGAGGGAAAGAGAGAGATTTGAACGGAGGGGAGGGGAGATATTTTATTTAATTAAAAATGTGTTTGGTTCGCAAGGGGATGAAGATATTTTAAAATTATTTTACTGTTTTACCTTTAAGCTTAATTAAATAAGAATAATAAAGTTCAAAACAATAACGATGTAATCGATAACAATACGATGTAGACAATGGAATAATGAATTAGTAATAGAGTTGTTACAAGTAGTAATGAAAGTTGTTACAAGGAAAAGTTGTTAATAATATGAAATAAAAGTTGTTACAAAGATAATATAACCTAATAATAATAAAAGTTGTTACAAGATATATAATATAACCTATAACCTAATAATAATCTTCTTGTCAAAAAAAAACCTAATAATAATTTATACTTTATATAACACTACCAAAAAAAAATTATACTATATATAAAGATAAAAACTTTTTTCAGCTTTTTTGGACTGGTTTTTTCTCTCTCCAAAAATGCCATCAATTTTCAATATAAATAACATATGTAACAAATAGGGGTCCCTCTAATATAGACCTTTTTTTTAAAGGGTCCAAGCATGAACCTCTCCAATACACGATATGAGTATTTATGTTCAGTTTTTTTCTTGTATCCTTTAAAAAGTGAAACAAATTAGTTGAGTATATATATACTTACTTTTTTATTATCTCAATTATACCCTTAAACAACTTTTTCTATAATAAAGATTGTTGTTGGTATCATTAAAAAAATAAGAATTTAGATTGATTTTTTTTTGTTATGTTATTGGTGTCATTAAAATAGATAATCATGATTAGTTTGATTTGTTATAATTTGAAAGCAATAAACATTTATATTTTTTGTTTTAATCAAAATCAAAATTTCATAAAAAAAACACCGTTCATAATTTTTAAGCGTTGGCGCAATAAAAAGAGCGGGTGCCCATCTTTTCGCTAGTAATAATAAAAAAAGTTGTTTCAATTATAATATAACCTAATAATAATAAATGTTGTTATAAGCATAATATTAGTTTGTATACCGGTTTAGTTTTTTAGTTTTTTTTTCTTAAATTGATCTTTTAAGTCTTTCAAGTGAGTATCCGATATGTATTATTCGTAAGTTTGTTAAGATATTTTACGAAAAATCAGGTTATGAAGATACAATTTTTCGTTTTTTTTTTTGATACAAGGCTAAAAACAAAACAAAAAAAAACAAAACAGACAAAAGGAAAGAGGCTAGTACCTCATAAAGAGGACTCCTAATTCATCCGTCCGAAGCAGAGGCAGCATGTCCTCTGGAGGAGAAGAGTGGAGAGTCAATTCGACACCATTCGATGCTCCAAGTTTAGCCATAAAGTCCGCACACTGATTTTCCTCTCTGAGTGAGTGATGAAGGTTGAAATTACGAGAAACCATGATGTCTTTGATGTTTTGTATGAGAACAGCATAAACATGAAAATGATTTAAATCATCTTTGATAAGGTTGACAGCAAGAAGGGAATCTGAATAGCACGCCAATTCCTCACAATCGAAACTGATCGCCAACCTTAACCCTTGATAAAGAGCTGTGAGCTCTGCAAACAGGATGTCCTATGAATGACTGATGTAGCCAGAGTAACCTGCTATGTATGTTCCTGTGTTGTCGGGAAAGACATCTCCAAAACCTGCGCGAATGGGAACACCGAGACAGCTGCCATCAACATTCAAAACAGTGCACTGACAGTTGTTATTGTTCCAGCGGATCAGCCTGGGTGAAGGGGCAGCGCTTGCAGCTTTACGGAAAGCATTAGTGATGGAGTCTGCCAAATTGAAGATGTTATTGTTGAGCTGGAATTCTGACATGGTTGTATTGCCGAGACACATGTTGTTACGGTGACGCCAAATCCACTATAAACCAGCAAGAAAAACTGTTGAACGCGTGCAGCTGGATCCTTCCCTCAACCAATCTCTAACGTAGACGTGATACATGGAAGATTGGCGCTGTTTCCTGAAAATATTACAGTATTGGGGGGTGGATTAGTTGATGATCCCAGTCACAACATCACTGATACTGTCAGGTACTACATATTATATCAGTCAGTCATGGTTACGGCATTTAAAATTCTGCCACAATGATGATACTCAGAAATATATGTGAATGTGATTGATAAATGTCTATTTTTTGTGCTAAATCGTCTCTGGCTATGCTTGAAGGTATTTGTTGAGAAAGCTGAGAGAAGAAGTGATATCCCAATCATGGACAAGAAAAAGTAAGATGTTGTCTGTCCTAATATTGAATGAGTTAGATTGAAATTTTTTATCATATTTTCTTAACATTAATTTATGTAGTTACAAAATAATTTGGACATACCAAAAAATTAAATCAAATAAGTTGAAGCACCACTGTTAATTATTATTATTATTATTATGAAAAAGATGACTTTGTGTTGAGCTTGCTTGTTAGCTGGTTGGTAATGCTTTCCATGTTATAGTTGAATTCAAAATACAAGTACTATATGAAGTTTGGCTATTAGCTATTTAGTATGTCATGTTACCTGTGTGAAATGATTCTTCTATTTAATATTAATTAGCATAACTTAATAAGGATGTTTTGTGGTATTTCACATTTAAATATATCCTTTTTTTTTTACTTCTCTGCAGTGCTACCGGTAAAAAATAAAATTGAACCAACAATTCATGTTTTGCAGGTAATTCTGATAATCTCATAACAGAAGGCTGCAACGAAACAAGTGGACTGGTTGTTTGTTTTGGTGAATTGTTGATAGATTTCGTGCCAAAAGTGGTGTGTGGACTTCGAGTGCCTCTAGCCGAAGCGTCTGCTTTCAAGAAGCTGGTGATGCTCCTGCAAACGTGGCAGTTGGCATCTCTAAGTTGGGGGGTTCATCTGCATTTATAAGCAAGGTGTACATCTATGCATTTATAATCTTCATATTTAAGAAATTTGTAATGTGTTGGGTTATTTGAAATTGATTACACTTTTCTGAATGGCATGTGTGTGTTTCAAGGTATACAAATAAACTTCTTGAAATGTGAGCTTTGGAATGCAACGTTGTCATGTTTGGGTAAAGTTAGTGCATTTTGAGGAATAACTTTTACTCGTATTTTCTATTTTTCATTCCCATCTGTACTTGAAAAAGTACAATGATAGAATCTAGGGTTTAGACTGTTTGTGATCCCTTGAGAAGGCTCTCAAGGGTTGTATTTATAGCCTTCTATGGGCCTAATTTATGATTACTTAAGCAGTAAGTAACGAGCGTATTTAGGTCATTATGCCGAGCTCTAGAGGCTTCTAGAGGCCGGCTGAGGTGGCGCCCTGGGGAGGGCGCGCCTTGGGCCCTGGAGCCCTTTAGAAGGGCGCTGAGGCCTCTAGGAGGGTCCTTAGACCCCTTGGGAGGGCTTCTAAGTCCTCAGGAAGATATTGACGGTCCACCATCGAATAGAAACCACTTCAAAACCTGACCAACTATAACTTCCCATTTCCACCTCATTCTACCCTTTTCCCTTTTCTTATTGTTAAATTAAATAAATTTTAAAAAATATTCCTAGAAATATCATGTATTTACTTGTAGATTGTACATAAGAATAATACTTCTTGTGGTAGTATTCTAAATTTTAGGAATGTGAATCTATGTTGACTACGAAGATGATAGCTTAACTCCTCACCATCTGTGTTTTAGGTTGGAGCAGATGAATTTGGGTATATGTTGGAAGATATGTTGCAGTAATATGAAAATAAGAAGCGAGCTATCACCTCTAGAATATCCCTTAGCTTGCACTTTAGGACTTCATGCATCTCGAGCTTTCAAATTTTTCATCTGTTCTTTCACATCTACACTTTTCTCCAGACCAGCATGGACAGCAATCAACTTGCAGCACTTAACTCCATCATCAGTGTTTATAAAGACATCATCCTGTTAAAACATAATCCAAAACGCTTTCAGAATTGTCAATTTAATCGACAATGGTTAGCGACTAAAACAAGGATTGTTTGATATGAGTATAGAAACAAAGAGGCAAAGAAAGTAAGCACCACCTCTTCATGAACCCAAACCAAATTTGCAAGAAATTTCTTATGCACATCAGGAACTGCCTTATCCAAATCTGCATACAAAGGATTGCTCCTTAGAGAGTATCACAGTTATGAATAGCGGCAACAATCCATATACATTATATTATGTTTGGGTAAATGGCCTAACTACACGTTTATCTAAATTGTTTCTATGATCAAAAGATAGAATATGGTTAAACTATTTTCGTGATGTTGTAAATGTTTTCATAAGTTATCATAGGAAGCTTCTTGAAATCAATTGAAAACAACATCTACATTGTACATATATCTTAAGATATGAGCACTCTAATAAGATAAATTTAAATAAGCAGTAAATGAGAACTTCCTATAATTCAACCACGCCATTCACACATAACTTAAAGTTGCATACAGGTAGAAGCTGCAGAACAAATAAAAAAAAATACAATGATATACATGATCATAACTCAAACTATAATTTCAAAACGAAAAATGTCCAGTACATAGTGAAATTCGATGACAGATAACCATAGAGGCTATACCATGAACTTGAGTCTTGCACAATTCTATTAGAAGTGCCTATAACCCTTTGTTTGGTTATTTAGATATGCAGTTTAATTCTATTTGGAGCAACATTTGAAAGATTAAGATGCCAGAACGAATTCGATCCTTGTTTGGCTTCTTATGAACACTCCTCCTCATAATCATATGGGGGGATTTCTACAGGCGATGGTATGGGTGAACGGTTTTGAGAAGCAAACTGTTGTTCAACCCTTTCTTCAAACACTCTTCTACGCTCAACTTCCTGATGTAATTGATCCCTCAACTCTTTCTCTGCTTGACTTTGAGTCTGCAACTGTTTACTTTGAGCCTGCAATTGTTGTGTCATTTGTTGTATCAGCACGTGCATCTCAGGAGTTAATTCTGGGGAATGAGAAGATCCTTCTGCATTGTCAAGAACATCAAAAAGAGATCTATGCCTCATGTTGGGAGCCAAACTTCCAAGACCATACTTGTAATTTGCCCCCTTCCCTGCTAGATCCTCCCCAGCGTGGGTGTGAGCACTAACACAACCTTTTGAGTGCAGAAATCCTTCTTTCGGAGATGCTCGAATCCTTTTTCCAGCCTCAGGACGAATTTTAATCCTCGCATCAGTAGCCCAATAGTGTAACAACTGATTCCAAATTTCTTCGTCAATCCATCCGGGCTGATAATCATTGTTTCCGCAATAAGTGTTATGTTCATCCAATAGCATATCAGACAAATGGGATTGAGCTCTATGATGGAAAATATCCTTAACTTCAGCTTCATGATGAGCTTCCCAAACACAATGTTTCTGTAATAAATAATTATAATTATTAGAATACATAGATTTATAATAAATCAACCAAAAATATATGATACTAGACTATATATAAATATGATATCATGAAAATTATTTTCACTTACCCTAAACTCATCAAAAACATCTCTCTTGTCTTCATCCTTAAGGTATCCATAATGGGGCCAAAACTTTTTGTAGCATGCTTGTATTGCCAACTTTATGTATTGTTCCGAGACGTTAGACGGCTTCAACCTAAACATTTAAATTTTTAATTAAAAAAATCAATTTAAAAACGATATAACAATGAAATGAAGTATGTAGCAAGTTGATTTTTTAATACTTACGAGTCACTAAAAGGGTAGATTACATAACGTCCATCCTGTTTTTCCACTTCTTCTTGAAACTGATGTGCTTGTTGCATCGGATCAGCTTCCTCTCGTTGTTGTTGCTGCTCATGAGGTACTAGCCCAGGCATGATCGAAGGTTGTGTGGTGAGAGGAGGTAGTGTAGCGAACGGAGTAGTAATATTCTCCGGTGAAGGTGTAGATAATGAAGTAGTAACTCCATGAGTAACCATTGCAGGATTCGGAATAGGCCACGGAAAAGGGGTACTATAAAGAGGTGGAGCCGATGAAGAATCCTTGACACGAGGTAGCGGCCATGGATTGCGAACAAATTGTCTAGACTCAGCTTCTGTAAGTACTCGTATAGTATGAGATCTCGATTTTTTCCTCTTAGCAGGCTCTATTGGTCTCTTACCACAATCTGTAAGTACTTTATTGGCATAAGCGCGGATATCATAAATAACCTCAGTATTAGTAAGCGGAAGGCCTTCACCATGATGACGCCACACCCAATACTGCTCCATAAAACCAACTTTCTCTAAATGTTCTATGATTTCTTCAGGACTTCGGTAGAACCTACAAGTGCATTTGAGACACGGACACCGTATCCCTCCATCCCTTTTATAATGTGACATGGTGAAAGCAACAAATCCACGAACTCCTTCCTTAAAAAATGGTTGAAGTATCTTTTTCGTCAATGTTCTTTCGTACATCCAACTTCGATGTATAATATACTGATCCATCTTTTGCCTAGTTGACATTAATTCAAATTAGTTTCTAGTTTTTCGTTGCCCTTTATGAACCAGTACTCGTATAAAATAAAGCTAAAATCTACACACAAAAATTACTAACTATAATATTACCAACTAATATTATTTTTATTAACTACGACCATTTTACTAACTATAATATTATTACTCTATTATTTTTCCTAACAAACATTTTTTAACCAAATAACATTATTATTATTTATTAAATAACGTTTTTATTACTCACTTACTTTTTAGCTAATTATTTACAAATTCACATACGAATTACACCTTCTATCACAAGCATGTATATTTAAATAACCCTAAAATCCACCTCTTTTTCTTCTAACTATTTCCTTTTTATTAACATTTTTTTGCTAATTAACCTTTTTAATGGCTAAGACCTTTATATTTAATAATATTTTTACGACAAACTTCAGTTTTTCTAATTATTTACGAATCCATACAAATTACACATACCATCATATGCATATGTATGTAAAATAATTCTAAAATCTATAACAGTTTTTATTACCCATTAAGCATCTTGACTAACTTAAATGTTTATTACTAATTTTTTGCAACAATTTTTATTAACTTTTCTACTAGCGATATTGTTTTTACTAACAGTTTTGTTACTATCTGTAACCTTTTAACTAACATTTTTTTTACTAACAATTTAAAATAAATTAGAGAAACTAAACCCCAAATAATATATCAGATGAAAAAATGCACAAAAAGTGACAACAATCACAACCATTACTACAGGAAGAAAAAAAAAAAGATTAATGATATATAAATATGGGGCTCCTAATATACACTCACACCTAAAAATATAAAGGAATAAGATAACAATCTACTCCCATCCAAAAAATCAACTCTAGAAATTAAAAGATAGTTTTGTGGTTTCACTTCATGTATGTATATGTATATGTGTGTATAAATTAAACTAACAGTATATAAATATATAAATTAAAATAAAATTTAAAAACTAACCGGTAATAATCTGATGAAACACTGACAGGAAGATGAAGATTAAAACAAGTTGATGATAAGTAGAGATTGAAAAAAAATATTGTGAAATAATGTAAAGAGTTGTGAGAAAATGAGTATGAATGAAAGAAATGAGTGAGATTATACAGAGACTGGTAACGGCTAATTGCAACGGCTTTAAGGATTTTGCGAGGGAATTCCCGAGGAAAAATCCCTAGGAAACGACCTCGGATTCTGTGCCAACTTTCTTAAGAACTTCTAAATGCACCTATAACTCAATAGAGTGGTGATACATGAATAATACCATTGCCAGATAACTTAAAAGCTAAGTACATGTCACCGTGAGCATAGTTCAGTTGGTAGGGACATACATTGTTATGTTATATGCAGGGACTGAGGTTCAAATCTCGGACACCGCACTTATCTATTGATTAATAGTTGTAAATACAATCAAATTGTGCAGCGATGGAAAAATAGCAAAAAATATTTTGATTTTTTATTATATTTCAATATTTTCTCTTGTTTTTGAGAAAACAGTAGAGATGGTGGACAAAAAAAGTAAACCTTCGAAGCGTGATGATATAAGTGTGGTTAACCACACAGTTAAAATACTAATAGTATTATACTATGTTTTGATGTGATTGAATTTTTTGCTCATTGTTACAACAACGGTATGCTCCTTCTTGTATGTTTTGCTCTGGTTTTGTGAGGCTTAGTTCAAAGGATTTGATTATTTGATTGTGGAGTTTTTAGGGATTTAGGAATTGATCGTGAGAAAGACTATGTAACCATATGGTCATTGATATACATCATAAGAATCATCCGAAAGAAATCAATTTAAAAATATTGTAATCAACAGCTATATATATGGTCAGTGAGATTTATACTTAAGTTAAGAATATATTGATGATTATTGATCTATTTTTTACAACAAAAAACCGTTATTAGGTTATATCATCCCAATTTTATGTTTGGTTTATGGGTTGTTGGTTGAAGATTGAAAAGTCCCAAAGCTATGTTTTGCTCCAAAGCAACTATTGACTTGTTTTGGTGTCAACTTATATTTGGGAAATTTAAACATAGTTGACTCGTATATACCTATATGAACATTATACACTTGTTGTCGCTGCCATATAAATAAGTTCTGCCCGCCATTAATAGTTATATAAATCTATCTCATAATTCAACCAAGCATCTTAATTTGTTTTTGAGTATTTGATTGTATAATTTAGGACTTTTTTTAGCATTAATATTTCTTTTTATGAAATTAAAAAGTTTGCTTTGATTTATATTCAGCATAGGAATTGATAGATTATTGCATTTTTTTGTTATAAAGCTTATATTCTTTGAGACTATCAAGTTGCCATATAACCTTAACCTCCTACACCTTATAAAAGCACATTTTACCGTGCTATAATCAAGACTAATTTACAACATAGGCTTACATAACGGTTGCATGTCAATTAGTTTCGCATAGACCCGAAAACGAATCCACATGAATGCCACTCTTGACAAAGAGAAACATCCTCTAAAACAACTCAAATTCCACTTGTCCACCTGTTGTTGTACACTCTAAATATTTACCACCCTTGCTTTGTGACTGTGCGATCATGTCTGAAACTCCCAACTCGAATTCACAAAGGTCTGGAAGTTCTGGTGGGATAGCACAACGTATTAAGGCCCAATTAAGCCCCTCGAAGAACGGATGTTGTTTAATTTCTGCAGCCCCTTTCTCTGTACCCAATCGGTTTTCAGGATCTTTAACTAACAACCCTTTGATAAGATCCCTTGCTTGGAAACTAACAAATGGGCTATCGGGAAATCTGAGATTTTGCAACACAACATTGGCTAATGTTTCTTCATTATTAGAACCTTTGAAAGGTGTTCTACCATATAAAAGCTCGTACAGAAAAACACCAAAAGTCCACCAATCAACTGCAGCTCCATGTCCCTCTCCTTTGATGATCTCGGGCGCTAGGTATTCATGAGTACCAACAAATGAGTTTGATCTTGCATCCGTGGGTTCTGCCACAAGCTGTGGCAATGATCTGATATGAGCAGCAAGATCAGCTTTGAGTTTCCTTGCTTTTGCCCCAGGTGGTAAGAATCTAGGACTGAAGCATGCAACTTGACAAGATGGTTCAATGCAGAATGGCTCAATGCAGCTGGACTTTGCACATGTACCAGAAACCTTGGCAGGATCTATATCAGAAGATGATTTCAGAAGTGTTGGGCTAACGTCACACCTGAGTGAAAGGTCAAAATCAGTGAGCATAATGTGACCGTCTTCTCGAACAAGAATGTTCTCTGGTTTCAAATCACGGTAAACAACTCCGAGCATGTGCAAGTACTCCAAAGCAAGAAGGACTTCAGCAACATAAAACCTGCATGTACAAGGTTCTTTGGTGAATACAAAATCACATTCCAAATCTATGTATTTTCATGTAGACTAGAAGGTTTGGCTTACACTAGCGACAAAATTGCAGATCAAAAGGGTTATTCAATTATGTTTATCATCGAAACAATTTGCAACTTGATAACTACTAAACAGTGTGCAATTAGCATAATGTATTCGTCTAAAAATTGCATGCATATGGGGGAAACTATTATTAATCAAGACTAATGTCACACCAGTGCAATCTACATAATGTCAATAAAATTGTATTGATAGACTTTACTTCAAAAACTAATTTAAATTTTTTAACTTGTTTAATCTTGATCATAAAAACCAGTGAGCAATTGTTTTATTTATACAGACAAATAAGTAGACATCGAATCAGACATAACAGTGAGAAGATAAACAAACAATTGCGTCTCCTAGGGAACTTTCAGACTTATTTATTATTTTGTTGGAAAATCCAAAAATCTGTCTTTATTGCGACTAAATCTGCGGCTGCACTATGTTATCGGACCAATTTGTTTGTCTTCATTGCAATGGTACTTGTATTGTCAATTTCAGATAGCAACACGCAGCGCCCAATCCTCACTATAAGTGTGCAGACTAGAGGGGATGGGCTTGGTCTCACATCACCTAGACATATAACCTTTTATTATAGTGCTTACATAAGGCTTAGATGATCCTCATCTTATTAATTAGCTTAGTGGGGATACTAGATCCTTTATTGAGCCACCTATTATTGCACACCAAAAGCATGGTGGGCCCATAACCCATTGGCCCATGAGTTTACATGCAAACCATACTTTAACCTTAAGTTTGAGAAATAAGCCTAACTCAGACCTTAAAAATTTAGCAAGTGTATGTCACCCGTACAGGCAAGATTTCATCATTATAGGAAAGAAATATCCATCCAGAAAAAGTGAGTGGATACTTAACAACGGAATCATGAATCAAAATTCAAGTGTGCTAGGTTGAGGGGGAAGAGAAAACATATTTTCAACATATACAATCTGCAACAGTGCGCAAGCATGCACAAACATATTTTATATAGTGCAGCAATGCAACAATATGGTACACCTATGAACATATCAAAATTCAAAACCTTATTGAACGCACTGGCTAAACCAGAAACACATGCCAAATTATGATTGATGAGAATGAGCACAAGCATGTATCAGCAACTATGTAAATTAAACATATATGATATAACTTGTGACCAAAAGGAAAACAAAATCCTATTATATTACTGAATAGTAGTTCATAGTTTTATACCTTGCTGCTGGCTCTGAAAAACATCTGCCAAGCTGTTTCTGACGTAGAACATGAAGATCTCCTCCGGGACAATACTCCATGACAAGACATGACAGATTTTCTGATGTAAACTGTGCATAGAGTGTTGGAAGAAAAGGATGATCCAGCATTCGTAATATTTCCCTTTCAGTTTGTGCCCTAGGCATCTTCTTCCTTCGTGCCAAAAATTCATTGTCCATTACTTTAATAGCAAACAAACAATTTTGGCCAATTAGTTCAGAAAGATATACGGTACCAATGTCTCCACAACCAAGTTTCTTCAAAAGATTGAAGTTTCTCAAGCCTAATACTCCATGCTGCATTTGAGCATCTCGTATGGCTTGCCATCTAAAATCCTTTGACATGTGAGGCCTATTGCCAAAACTAGAACCACTGACATTACTCTCGTCGCTGGTACTTGTACTACTGCTGTAGTCACCTTGGCTACTCTTTGAACTTTGTGAAAATTCAAGCTGCTCTTTTAATCTGCCATTCTTTTTCACTTTTGCAACTTCTCTGCTGTTGTTACAACCAGTTGGTGCTGGCCCAGATAGCACGCTCTTCAAGTTTATTCCATCTGCAGGGCCCGGTGTTATATTACCTTTGATGTTTTCTATTTCACACCAACATCTCTCACAAACAAGTGGAGTTGTAGCAGGAACTGACTTGTTATTTACTTCATTTGACTGAGGAACATGTAAACCAGAATCAGAACCCTGCTTTGGTTTCTTCTTACCCAAACTCTTGTTTTTTATGATCGATTTTACTGCTCGAGGGCTGTGGCGCGAAAGTTTACACACTCTATTGCCATTTATTGATGTAGATGAGGAAGATGTTGTTTGCAACATACCTTTCCGTGTAGATGCTTTATTTCCTAATTTTTTAGGGGAAGAATCTTTTTCAGGCAACTCTACTTTACTTCCATTGGTGTTACAACAAGGTGGAGAAGAAGCAGACATTTGTTTTTCCATTTGAATAGGTTCTGATGATTGGGATGAAACTCCAACTTTACTTGATGAACATTCCAAATCACTTCGCATCAATGAAGCCCCTGTATCGTTTTCTGCAGTTGCAACTGCAATTTCGGAAGACTGAACATTTTGGCTCAATACACTTTTGGAAGTTTGAAGAGACTGTGATTCTTTATTCAAGCCAAGTGACTTGCTTTCTTCCAGCACCGGAGATATTTCAGTTGAACTCCTTTTACTACTGTCAACGTTAGAAGGCCCTGATCTCCTAGCATCAGTGACTACCGAATTGTACAATGTCTGTATCTTCCCGGCCTCTGATATTCTTGGAGAAGCTCCTGACTTTGATAACCTTTTCATAGCAGCCATTTCCGATGCCTTAGATATACATAGGTCTCTTAATGCTTGCTTCAGAGTCACCGGCTCAGAAATCCCAACTCGTGGGGACCGAGGTACACCCATTGTCATTGGCTTTTTTAACGCACTTTTCATCTTTGGACTTGTTCCATCTGGTAGATAGCTCAAATCCCTTGATGAAGATCTCAGAGAAATCAATTCAAACAGCTTATTAATATCTTCATCTAGATTATCCTTGTATCCCAGTTTCAGCGGAGGAAGCTTCTGATTTTTCTCAGCTACACTATATCCAGAACTGGACGGATATATCCTTGCATCTTTCGCTGTACTTACGTCATCCCTCACTTCAACAATTTCACAAGTTCCCGAGTACGAGTCCATTAGAGATAATTTCCTCCACTAAATTCAATGTAGTATGAATAGCAGAAACAATTTTACTCTCAACCAAAAAGTCTATTGTGATTCATTTCACAAACAGTTTCAGACACCACAAGTTCACAACTCAAATGAATCTGCAATCCAGCTTTCAGAATTCAAACCAGTCTGAATCGTGCATCCCTTTCTTTACCATCTATGTGACATAGACACCTGATAATGGTCAATAATTGAATGCATCAGCAAACCGAGACAATACGAAAACTGAAAATTAACTGAAAACAAACTGAATTTTTTTATTTTTTTATCAAAATTACATGTTTTAACACATTGACACACGCTGAAATTAATGTGAAAATAAGAAAACAACAAAATCCATCTCATACAACAAAATACAATAGTTTAAACATTCATTCATTCATTTGATAAACGAAAGAAGGGTAAATAAGAGATAAATCAAGGAAAAAAACACAAAAAAAATCCCCTTTCTTAATAATTTAAACAAATCGAAGCGACAAGGGCTAAATCGCAGTGGATCACAGCAGCAAAAAAATCCACTTTCCAATTTTCATCAGATCAAATCTCAAATAAACCAAACTATTAAACCAGTTCTTGTTCATATTCACTACAACATTTTCAAGTTCAGAAAAAAAAATTGCAAATAATTCAAATATACTTGCAGATCCATGTGCACAACATCCCCAAAAACACAAACAAATCACAAAGTATAACAACAATGAAGATTCATTGTGCAGTTTCTTCCTCCATGAAAGATAAATTCAAATAGATGTAGAAGCTTCTTCACCAAAAAGTGAAGTTCCAAAACAACAAACACAAAAAAGTTGTATTATCATGTAACAGATTCAAACAAAGTAAACAACAAACACTGTTCATTACAGAAACACAAAACAAAAAATCAGAGTTCGATCTAAAACCGCACCTGCAAGTAAGCACATTGAAATCATCGATAATTTTAACGCAGAAGAACCAATTGAGGTGAAGAACTGAAAAAGTTAAAGAGAAACCGAAACCCTAAACCACCATGAAAATGATGAAGGAAGCTTCAGAAGAAAAGAAGAAGAAGATGCAAAAAAAAATGATTATGATTTTTTTTTGTGTGTTATGTTATGCTTTTAGCACTGGCACTGATAATTTAGTAGAGGGACCCACGATGTAAGAAAAATGAAATTAAATAAATTAAAATTTGAACCGTTTCATTTTCATGTGCATGTATGATGTATGATTGAAAAATACATATAAAAAGAAACCATAGGATGGGGCACACGGAAATCTCAATTATTTTTTATGTTTTTTTGTCGCCTTTTGGTTTAAATTATTACTAAAAAAATTGGAGATCTCAGATTTCCATTCTACTGTATAAATAAGATAAAATAAAATTACTACTGTATGATTTTAAATTAGGAAATTCTTTGCATAGTATCCAATGCTATTTTTTTTTTAGTTAATTATTTAATGTAAATATATGTAGCAACAAACAGACAAACAAAATGATATTATATGATTTGCATTTAAAATAAAGGTGATGTTATATTCCATGTGATGTTTATGGTAGAGGTCAGTGATTGTCAGAATTATTGTTTAATTAATTGAGGAGTATTATTTATTTCAGACTATTGAATAAAATAAAAAAATATTTCACACTAAAATTTTAAATTATTTGATTCTATGATGAACATTGTATGTTTTTTTTTTCTTACCAAATAGAATAAGAAAACATTTTTGAACAAGAGTAAAGAAGAAAACATGTGAACGTAACGTCCTCACTTTTGACATTAGCTCAAGTGCTTACCTACATTTATTCGAGTTAGTGTGGTTAAATGAACTCGCTTACTACTCCCTCTGTTTTAAAATATATGTTCAAATCAACCACTTCACATATGTCAATGCATAATTTTGACTGTTAATATTTTTAATTATTTAGTAAAAAATTATAAAAATTTAATATTTTGAAAATATTTGTCGAGACAAATCAAACAACATCTTACATGTTAATATTTGTATTTATACATTAGTTAAAAAGTATGGTCAAAGCAAGTCAAGTGAATAGTGTATATTGCAAAAATTGAACATGTATTTTAAAACGGAGGGAGTATAAGCAAAGCCATAAGGTAAGGAAATGATGAAATTTTTTCGTTGACCCTTTGGTTTACCTAAACAATTCATCATTACGTAAAATTAATTAACTAGTTGAGTTTAATTGTTTTGTTAAAAAGATGATGAATGTTGTTTCAACCAAATGGATGTTATTTTTATTTTGCTAAACTTGTTCTGTCTTGTTATTTAGGCTACTGTATGCTACCAAAATGAGTACTCCCTCAGTTTTAAAATGAGTGTCACATTAGCTAAAAAAAATTGTTTCAAAATGAATGTCACTTTACATTTCTAATATAATTTTAAATTTTTTCCAACTTTACCCTCTTCAACTTTTCTCTCACGCAATTTTCAATGCAACTTTAAGTTTGTCTTTTTCTTATAAAGTAAGGCCAGTTTGGTAAAAGTGTTATGTCTAATGATTATTTCATTCAATTCCTTAATCTGTGTGCAGTTGGCTAAAGCGACACTCATTTTAAAGCGGAGGGAGTATAATTTTATTTTTTTTCAAATACACTTTGAGCACAATATTTAAATATCAAATAGAATATATATTTGTCATCTTTTCATATAAGAGGTTAACAAAAATATAATTAAATTGAAGTCCCGAAAATATTTGGATGAAATTGTAGGGTATCTCTTCCAACTTAACAAGAGATTCTTTTTTTGGTAGCATTATAGAGTAGCATGGCAAAAAGGAAAAAAGAAAAGAAGAAAATTAAGTTTCAAGCTTATCTATCAGGTTGAGAGATTCATGTTAGGCGGAGGGCGGTTTCAATTAGCAGATCACCTTGCATCTGATCCCTCCTTAGCCATAAAATCTGCACACATATTTTGTTCTCTAAGAATATGCACCAATGTAGCGTCGTCATTTCCTTGGAAAGCATCTCTCATATGAACGATGTCAGTAGAACAAGTGTGTAGGGTATGATCACAACCATCGATAATTAGCTCAACTGCTTCCAAACAATCACTCTCACAAATATTGTTGTCATAGCCTTTCTTGCGACAAGAATCAAGACCTATCTGGATAGCACGCAGCTCAACTAATAGCGCAACACCTCCAACTTCATAATGGATAAAACCAGCTATCCAATCTCCATAGTCGTTGCGAACAACACCACCAAAACCTAAGCACTCAATGTCCAATGAGCTAATAGATGTGATGAGTCTAGATCCAGTCCAATGGGATAGTAATAAATACACTTATCATGTAACAAAAAGGTCTTTCGCACCACATCTTGAATACGTCCATGTTGATCCTCAAAAATAACATTATTTCTTCAACACCAAGCATACCATACTTATGTAACAAACAAAATGGAGGAGATACCCTTTGTCATCTCATGAAGCCAATTCTTGACATACTTAACTAGAGATTCTAGATTTGAGTCTAACAAGTTATGAACAGATGATATTAGGTTTACACTAAAAATCAGAGGTTGAGATGATTTACGTTTTCTAGTTTTTAACTGAGATTTACACACACAAAAATTACTAACCATGAATTGATCTGTTGAAGTTATCATTTTTGCCCTTGTATTATATTTAATAAAAAAATTTGCCCTTGAGTATTATAGTATAATTTTGTAAAGAAGTGAAGAAAGACCAAATTCTTTTTTAGGACACTGATTTTGCATATTAGGTTCTCTATGTATCAAGTAGGAATGTATACATAGTTTTCTCCTAGTATTCCTTTTCCCTAAATCTAGTGGATGATTATGGCTTCAATTTCATAATATTTAACAACATTATCTCATTATTGTATACATATTGTACAGTGTATACTTGTATAGAAGAATCATAATAATCTTAACAATAAAAAACCTCATGTCGCCAATATATATGATGTGGGTATAGCAACTTTGGAACTGCATAAGGATGGTGGTCATCAATCATCATGAACTTCTTTCAAAAAAAAATCAATCATCATGAACCTAATTTACCTATTATCATTGCACTCTGCCTTGCCATTATGATCATGATCATTTATAAAATTGAATCCCAAAACTGAGACAACTTGAATGTCCACCAACCAATCAACCTTCATCAATCACCGAGTGTTAATACTAGTAGACTAGTAGTACAACCTCCTCCACTATTATAAACAAAAAGATGATTCAAATATTGGTTGGTATTAGAAATTAGAAGTATTCTTTTATATTCACGAGGATAAATGATTAGTATTTTGACACACATAAATAGTACTATTTAATAAGAGAAATAATATTTGTACAATCATTTTTAATAACTTTTTAGCAATTTTCTCTCTCATACTTACATTATGTTTTTATTCTCTCTCTTCTTTTCTCTCTCTCTATTGTTTTTGACCAATCAAATAAAAGAGAAACAAAGTTGTCATGAAAGTTGTTTCAAAAAGATGTACAAATATCACTGCTCATTTAATAAGTAGTAAAAGAGGTAGTGATAAAAAAATTATTAATAAATATTAATATTTGAGGATAAATCTCTTTATCCTCTAAACATTCTTCTATAATCACAATCGTAAGAATACCTCTAAAAATTAATCACTTTTGAACTATTTAACACTAATATTTCTAATGCCATTCATTTAATTTGAAAGCATTTAAAGTGGATAGATGAGTGAGTTTTTCCATTAAAAATCAGCAATGATATTTTAAAATTTTAACTTTTATTTTACATCAAATTTAGAAGATTAACTGTACTTAATAAAATTTTCTTAACCATCATAGTAAAGTTGGTTTTTTTTTCTTTTTATAATAGTGGTCGAAGAGTGTATATGCAATGATGTTAATTTGTCATTTCAACCATTGATCATTAGTTAGTATCTCCATCCGATATGATTAAGGAATTAAGAAATTTGGGAGGCAATATTGTTCCATTTTGAAGTTATTTTATAGTATCAAATTAGTTATTTTATTTTATTCTATCTTCACAAAAGTTCTATCGACGAGAAGATATTGAAACTTGAGAATATTTTAAATTGTTCAATGCATAACCAACTAAATTCATGAGAGCTACTTTCCTCGGTCACAATTATAAACAAAAGTTGATCAATAAAAATATATTTATTTAGTCCAAAATTTGAACCAAATAGACTAATTTTATTTGACATGCTTTTGCTTATTGTCTTTGAATTTAGCAAAATCAAAATGTAGCCGTGAGTTACCAAAAAACTCCAATTTCTAGTTTTATAAAATTACGGAAAAAATGTCTTCGAAAGCCATGGTAATGAACACGCAATAAGGTCCAAACATAAGTTAAGGGGAAAGTTCATCACTGCAAGACTGCAAATAATTATTTATTATAAGTATAATGGTAATCAATTGTCAAAGCTTACGAAAATGAAATTATCAAATGACATAATAGCAGGGTTTTATTCAAAGACTTAAATCACAAGTCAAATTGAATGGAATTAGTGACAAATATTAATTCTCACCTAATGATGTGTGAAGCTGACCTAACGAAATATGTAAACCACATGGACCTCAATTCAATAGTACTATATGTAAATCACTCTATATTATAACCGATAACGTATTTTATTTTCTTCCAATCAAGACGAGGAATAGCCACAATGTGTGAATGTGATACATCATACATTATAGTCATAGATAGAATATAGGCATGTAACACTTAATACTACATTTATTTGAAATACCAACAACTATATACTACAAAATTATTATTATATTTACTGTCATAAATAATTGGATAAAACATTGAAAGCGAAATAAAGATGGGGTTGTTCTGCATCATCTAATGGGGAACGTAAATTTCACTGATCCATCCTTGTTTGGCTTTTCTCTGCAGTGTGTTCCTCATGATGTCCCTACACTGAACCAGTCCTTTGGCGTGCACGTACATGAATGAATATGAATTCTTGAGCATGATAATGAAATTTTGAAAAAATAAGGACTTATATAGATACTGTTACATGAAAATGTCAGATATATTTTCATCTTATTAATAACAGTGACACTTTCTTGTCCCCACCTCTATATCAACCTATGTTCACCCTTGATAGATCTCTTTCACCATAATCAATGTCTCATATAGTACTAGCTAAATATATGAGCCAAGTATAAATGCCATGGGTCATTGCATTTTATCAAACAAAAATGAGTAAAATATTTTGGAGTTGGATTGTTGGCTTCTCTATGGGAGTCTATTCTCTCCATTATGAGAAAAACTTGAGAAATAATAATGTTATCTAATTTCATTCCTCCATAATTGAGCCTGTCACACATTGAGTTTGAGTCGATACAATTAAGAGATAACATAGTGTATGAAGTGTTACGTACATTTTTTTGCGGTGTTACATTGTAACAAGAAAAAAGAAAAGGAAAAAAAAAAATTAACCAGCTAGATTGTCTCTTAGAAGGAGAGACTCTAAGCAAGTTGGAAGACGAGTCCACTGAGTTGAGCAGGCGGAATAGGAAGCCTCCTTAGCCATAAAGTCAGCACAAATGTTATGTTCCCTTAAAATATGAACTAAATTTACAGTCTCGTGATGTAAGGCATCTAAGATTTCTAGTAACACAGATGCATACTCATGCAAACTTGCATTTTCCAAGTTGTGAATAAGATTCACCGCTTCTAAACAATCACTCTCACAAATGACGCTTGTATGTCCAAGATCATAACAAGTAGCAATCCCAAGTTGAATAGCATGAAGTTTCGCCATGAGTGCATCACCGCCATTTTCAGAAGCGTTACGTATTGATCGTTGATAATAGAAGAGATTTTTTATTTTAATTTTTTGAATAAGCTTATATAAGGGTTTTGATGATTCTACTAGAGATGACTTGGGCATAGAAGAGCAATGAAGCAAAGCTAATTGTACTTATTCATATGTACTTTAAATTTCACAAACTAAATTTATCTAAGGAAGGTAGTAATGAAACACCCAATTTCCCATCTTGTATAGCAAAGCTAACGGTACTTATTCACATGTACTTTAAATTTCACAAACAAAACTTCTCTAAGGGAGGTGTTAATGTAATAACACCCCATTTTTCCCATCTTGTATGTTAGTATTCATATTACTATGTCCTTGGTGTGTTGTTTTGGGATATTTCAGTGTTAGGTATAATGAAATCAGAAGTCTATAATTTTCCAAAAAAAATAAAAATTAGAAGTCTATAAAGACTTAGGAAGGGTGTTGCTTGCTCCGTAAGAAAGAAAAATCGAGTTTTTATCAAGAGAATTCGCTAATCAAATTCTTGCTAAGCGAAATTAGTGGATTCACTTGTCGATCTTGTGCGCCACACTTTTCAGGTGTGGTGCAGAGGAATGTGTGTGTGTCATTGAAGACATATGACTTGTTCTGGTTGGCTGGTTTGGGCAGTGGTGACCCACTATGTAATACTGAAGCTCACTAAGCGAGCGTAATTTTGTTAAGCGAAATTAACATTAGCATCTATAAATAGGTAGATATCCCGCCCCTAACCACCCCTCCGGTCCCATTATGAGACAAACTTTCACTTTTTTCAACCATCCACAAGTCATTTTGATCATCCTAAAAGCATATTTATCTATCTCGCTTTATATTCAACAATTTTGTTGCAATGTCGAAGTTTAAGCATGAGTTATGGTTTTGATCACGAGTTTGGGAGTGGTTCCATTTCCATCATGAGTTAATGTTTACATTTTTTGTTTGGTGGAACAATCTTAATGCTCAGTTAGGGTTTGCATGGTCAATATATGTACGTGAAGTTAAAGATCAAATGTTCAAGTCCTAGCAAGAAGAAAGCTAAATAATTAACATACTAACATTTGTCATTTAAAAAAGATTATGATACTAATTAAGGCAAGTGAATTTCCAAAGCATTTGATCAAGGGAGATTATACATGTATCAAGTTCGCTCAAGATGAATACAAGCGAGGTCTTGATGGTGTAAGTATAATCTATTTTTACGTTTTTATCATGCACAAGGGTGATGAGCCTCTAACTGCACATGAGCTTACTCAAAAGTTGACAATCATATGGAAAATGCTTGGAAAATGGTGTGAAAGACTTGGATAGTAGGTATTGAGAATCTAATGCTAGGTTTAGTACGATCATCAAAATAGACACCGTATTTTAATCCTCATACGCAAAGACAAAGTCATGCACAAGTTTGGATATGTTTGATAGATCTTCCACAAGAGTATTAGATCCCAAAAGTGTTGTTTGAAATAGCAAGTATGGTTGGCACACTTCTATACATCTTTGGATAAATCAACCAAGAATCGTGTTTTTGGACATTATGCAAGAATCATGGTAGATCTTGATCTTTTAGATAAGATTTATATGAAGAAATGATGGTAGAGAAAGAAGACTACACTTTCTTCGTGGGGTTATGAAGAACAATGGTTTCTTCTCGGAAAGTTCATAGGTAATTCTATGTAATTCTATTTCTTCTCGGAAAGTTCATAGGTGTTTATGGGACATTTTAGTAAGAAATTGTGTAAATCAGAAAATCAAGACACATATCATGGAATTATTGAGGCAAGAGAATGAATAACAAATGATTTCAATAAGGCTTTTGAAGACAATACAATGTGGAAAAATAATTTTGCAATTCCCAAGATGAAAGCATGGAAGAAGATCACTAAAAGAATGAAGAAAAACATCATTTTCTGGCCAAGATTTGGTCCATGTGCCCTTTTAATTTTTTCAATATTTTTCTTCTTGCATTTTTTTTTTGCAAAATATTCGTTTATAATCAAAGTTATCTAAAATATATTTTTCAATAGAATTAACCAAAGCGAATTAAAAAGAAATATATCTATATAGTACTAACTACCAAGTAAAAATAATAATTTTGGTGCCCCTATAAAAATGGTGCCCGGGGCTGCTGCCCACCCTCAGGGCCACCCCTGCGCCCCAGGCGCAATGGTAAATTTGCTTTCTGACTTGTTTTTCAAGCCAAGATCATTGGAAAAATCCCAAGAATATAGTTCTAAACTTGCTTATATATATAGACCACTTGCAAACACTTCATTCATTCATAAACCAGACGGTGCAAGGTGAAGGCATGGAGTAAGGTTATCATCAAGGAGGAGGAAGATAGGGTTTTTTCCAACTTTCTCCCTTGAGAGTATGTTTTGTATTTCTTTCTTGTTTATGTTTTATGTTGCCATGAGCAACTAAACTCCCTATGATTAGGCTTTTAAGATTAACCTCTGCTTATTTGTGGGAATTAATTAATGCAGTATTTATTCAGTTATGATTTCAGTTCTTATTTAATTTTCAATTGTTCAGATCGTTGTAATGTTTATGGACCTTTAAGCACAAATAAGCCATAATTGTGCAGAGCTTAGGCAGAAATAAACACCTAGGGATATCATGTATGATCTCTAGATTTTAGTAAAAGGTTGACTTACCTTGCTTTAATTCAAACAAGAACTATAATTGAAAATTGCTTATTTATCTTAATCTGACAATTTAGGGTTTCTAAGTATGATGTTAGATTTATGATTCATCATTAGAGAATTTACTTAGTAACACTCTAGTTAAGCATATTTACAAATAAGTAAATCTAGAAATCAATCACGATTTCATAATCGACACGTCGTTTATCAATCGCTTAATCATATTTGGTATTAAATATTGCATTAATCCAACAAAGAAGACATAGGGGATTTAAAGAATCCTAATCATCGTGTAACTTCTGAGACAAACCTTTTACTTTTTTGCAAACAACTACTACTCACATTTACAAATCAAAAGTTCAAACCCTTAAACCCTTATAATGTTGTCTTAAATTAAATAGGTATGTTCCTGTGAGCTTAGCTCAGTTGGTAAGGACAATGTCTAATATATGCAAGGTCTAGGGTTTGAGCCCCGGATACCACCAAAAATTTAAATAGGTATAGCGAAATGCTTCATTGACGACAATCCGTGTGAAAACAATAACTTACAACTTTATTATTTGTTATGGTTTTGTGCACTTGCCAAATTTATGATTAAAAATGCAAAAGACATTCGTGTGCTTGGCCAACTTTGGAGTGACATTGAAGATGACGTGAACTAAAAGTTAAAGATTATGCAGACAAGGATCACAATTTCACTTAATACTTAACCAAAAAATTGAAGGAAGAAATTGATCATTCTACATGCTAAGTTAGTTGTAAGTGCATATGATATAACAACCATTCAAGGGTTGATTCTAAACACTATTCTCAACGAAACTCCTTTAGTTTGTTTGATTATCACCAAATAAATGCAATAGACGTGCTCACACATTTTGAAAGAGGAGATTAGTTTTTCTAATAGGTTGGTTCATCATGGTCACAATGATGTGGTATAACTTGGTGGAATATTTGTCAAATTTTGTTAGGACTGAGTTTTCTAAAGATAGGTTTAGTCTTCTAAACTATCGTACCACTTTATTTGTTGTTGACTTTGATTTGGTCTCCCAAAGTTCACTCTTTTTCTTTTCTTTTTCTTGATCTTTAATAATATTTAGGAGTTGATGTTGCAAATAGTTGTTGAAAATTAAAATTATGAGGTGCCAACATGGTTGGAGCATAATTTTTCATCATAATATATTTGTATGCTCTCAGTTTATAAAAAAAATTAAAAAATTAAACAACTTTTCAAAAGAGAAGTAAAAATAGTTATGTAAAAAAAAAGCAAAAACAATGGTAAAAAAATTGTAGTTTTATACAAAAGTTATGAAAAAAAAAACTTAAAAATTATTATTCATCCAACTATACCATTGCAAGTTATATAAATTCACTTGAAACTCAAACAAATTGTTTTAGTCTCAAATTGTATCCACCTAAATACAAACTATAAGGCCAATTGCTTGTTTTCTTTTCTTAATATTTGGTATGAAAACTCTAGTTGGTAATTTAAATATCAAGAATTGTGATAAAAAAAAAAAAAAAAAAAGCAAGCAAGTGGTTGCCACAGCACATGGCACGGACCTAACTTTGTGGGAAAGAGATGGCTGGCCGTGAAGTTTGTCTTTAAAGCCAAGAGAAAGAATTGTACTTGGAAAGAAACAAGAACAAGAGCTTTGTTAGTTTTCTACTTGGAAAGCAACTAAACCTAAAAGGGCTCAAAATATATACTTAATTCGTGTCCAATTTGCCACCACTTTTTAGTTTGATCAGAGCCTTTTTAGTTTCCTCGTCATATTCTGGTCCAAATAATAGATGCATAAGTCTCAAGTGAAATGTCATTTGAAATGTGAATTAAAGTGTGGTCCTTCATATTCTTGTATTATTTCCATCTGTACATGGTTGATGTGCCTCTTTCATTCGCCTACTTATATGTGCTTGAATAATTTAATCACTCAAATTTACCAAATAAAATATTATTAATCACTTAAATTAAAGAACATATAGTCAATTTAATCCATCAATCAAAATGTCTATTTATAATAAACATATGTCAAAATTATTGTAAAATATGAATAATGATTTGATTTGAACAATCTCTTGATGCATCAAATAATTATAAAATACTAATACGAAGCTAAACTTGGTTAAAATAATAAATTGTTTGACATTGTTTAATTAATTGAAAGAACCAAATTACTATTTCGTAAAATTGATACTAACTTGACATTTTTTTTACAAAACAAAATTGACATAATCGTACAAGTTGAAGGAGTAAAATGTTACTAATTTAGACTAGATTTAATGAAAAGAGAGTTATATACATGATGAATTCATAGGGAGAGAAATAGAAAGAAATAAAAAAAGAAATGCTCGCATGAGCTTAAGCCTTAAAAGTACATGTTAGTATTCAAAAGGTAGACGAAAATATACATTCTATTTTTATTTATAAAAGACATTTAAACAAATAAAAGATGATGTATTTGATTTAAAATTTGAAATAGATATATCAATTTTTATTGACTCGCATATCTCTTATAAAGACGATAGGATGAGTATTAGAAAGCGTGTCAATTTATTTATTAAAAAGTTAAAAAATTATTTCTTTTAGTAATTTTAAATATTTGTATAATTGTGTGTTTTCATGAGCTTAGTTCAGTTATTCAATAGAAACAGTGTATAATACAAACAAGGCACGGAGTTTAAACCTCAACCATTACAAAATCCTTAATACGTGTGGTTAAATGTGCGGAAACTATTGTTGTTTTATTTTATTTATCCCCTATAAAAATTGTTGTTTTATTTTGTTTATGGTGACAAGATGTGCAGTGATGTCTAAGTATGGAATTGGTGTCCCAGAGCCACCGACCGAATCCAAAGCTTTATTACATTCAAAATGTGCGGCGTCATTAATCATTAAGCAAGTTTCCGTCCATACTGTTTGAATTAGTAGAAAGCAAAAGAATTAATATTTTAACAAAGCAAAAAATAAAAAGTCAAAAGAAAATTTGGTTTTTTTTTAACAAGCCAAAATGGAATTAATTAGAATAAAATGAGTGGTTCACCTCGCACAAGACGTGCAAAAGAGAACCATTCAAAGTTTGAACAAGCCAGGTTGTTGCTGCCACAGAAAACATAAAGCAAACAAACCACAAAAAAAAAACAGCAAAGTTACTGTAAAACTCTCATGCAAAGTGGAGGATGTCTCCACCAGTCATGATAGCTAAATGAACAGGTTGACATACACGCCTTTAACCACTAAAAGGAAAGCATTTTTACTCTGTCGTTCATCTGCTGTAACTCTGATGCCTTATGATTAAAAACGCGGTTGTTCCTTTCTTTCCAAATAACTCAGACAAATGCAAGCCAGATTAGTTTTAGAAATGGAATATGTGAATCGCGGTAACCATGCTAAATGACCGAACTGAAGAAGATGTGCACGAAGAACCTCTGGTGTGACAAAATGAATATTTAACCACTGCGAAATAGAAACTCATAGATTGCGAAATGTGTCGCAATTTAAAAATAAATGTGTAGCAGTCTCTTGTAAACCGCACCCTCCAACACACTGATTAGCATCGTGATGAAGGACACGGAGCCTCACAAGATTATCCTACGTGGGAAGCCGGTTGCGAATAAGTCGCCAAGCAAAAAGAGAAACTTTAAGCGGAACATGTTTATGCCATACATCATCAAATAAACCCCTAGCAGGATGCTCCTCCACCGATGTAAGAAAATGATAAGCCCCTTTCACTGTATAGCCAAGAACGGGATCGAGCAACCATCTCCACCTGTCAATAGTATGATCCTACAAAACAATATCATGCAGCAAAGCACAACACTCTCTGACACACTCCTCCTCCCACGCAAAAAGGCGCCTCCTCCACACCCAAGCACCGCCACCAACACCCCACCCTCTACTCGCCATAACATCCACCGTCACCCCCTTATCAACGGACAAATCGGGGGGGTAAGCGAACCCGTAAAGGAACACCTCCGACCCAATTGTCTGATTTATTTCTTTTAATATTTTATTTGTGACAAAAGGGAAATGGGAGTCCCTCCAACAAGTACTTTTAAATATACACCATCTGGTCACTATTAAAAGCAAAAATCTATATTTTAAATTCATTCAATTAATAATGCATATAATCTTTATTAGACCAAATACATCATTTAATAAATGAACCGAAAATAGCGATTTTTGCTTATAACAGTGACCATAAAATGTATACAGAAGAAGCTCTAGAGAAATATGGTTTCTCAACTTGTGGTGGATTGTTTAGAGAATTTTAGGATGGTCTTAGTTAAGGTGTAGAAATGTAGAGTTTAGTTCATATTATGTATATGGCACACCATCTTCATTTCGACAGTGCGATTTTTTAAACATATTCTAATATTGTTTCAGTTGATGTTGTCAATCGTTCTACCATAATCTTTTATCTCAAACTTCTTATTGAAGATTCTTAATCTACTAAACCTTTTGAATTGGTGTGTAATTTAGCATTGCTTCAGATAGGTCTACTCATGTCCAAATTTAGTTTCAAATTCAGTTGTTGAACAAATCGAGCATCACATAAGCAAATGAAAGAAACTTTACAAAGTAATGTGAGGGGTTGAACAAATGAGTTGAACCAAGACACACTTATTTTGAGGTGCTTATAAGCAATTAAAGGGGCGTAAAGAACAACTTTCTAGCTTGGGCTACCCTATAATGATATTCCGATTCGTGATTTTTAATCTTAGATACAGCTTAAACGACTTTAAACTTAGAGTGTTTCTTTTTCCACCATACCGATTTCTCGCGCGCTCTATGTTTTTTAGATTATATACCGAAAAGCAAAATACACCCTCCAAAACACATTAAAACACCCTCCAAAATCTTTTGTTTTTATTGGGTTTTGTAATCCGAATAGGGTTCATGAGATGGTTAGAGAGTGAAAAAAGAAACAGTTTTAAGTTATACTTTGTAAAATTAAGAATAATGTGAAAATTTGTGTTGGTTGGGAGTTGAACCAAGACACACCCCTTACCATTGAACCATGGCAATGGTTATGAATAAATTTGAACAGTATTGGTATATATACTAGTCCGTGGACATGTTCTTATCTCCCGATCCAATGATTGATTTGTAACTTCCAATCACAAGCGAACATGAATTAGGATACGATATGAGCTTTTTTGGAAATTCAAGGTGCTTGTGACTTGTGGGCAACTTGGGGGGCTTAAAGAGAAATTTTTCCCATGTTAGAAGGACCAGAGAGAATAGGCCCGTGGTTTATGGATACAAGCAAGTCCAACCTCCCCTCCATTTTTCTAATTTTACCTCCATTTTTCATGCGTGCCCTTCATGCATTCACATGGACGTAAAACAATTATCACCATTCTTCACATGGACAGTGAATTAATGCAAAAGAGTATCTTCGTAACACAATTAAAACTAATGGACCATGGCAGCTTTAAATAATTTCCATGTACTTTCAAATTTCAGTCACAATGGATGGATGTTAGTATGTTGTAACCAATGTTTTTAAAACCAGACCGGAGATTAAATCGATGCACCTCTGATTCTCAGTTCAATCGGTCTAACCGTTATAGAATCGGTTGCGACCTCTGGTTCTCAGTTCAATCGGTCTAATCATTATAGAACCGGTTGAACCGAATACTAAATATATAAGTAAATTATAGAGCTAAATTCACTCAAATAAAAAAATTTACAAAATTCTATTAATTTTATTATTTTAATGCAAAACAATTTATTTTGTATGGATTTTGTTAGTCCAATTCCGTAAAACAAAGTTAATAGCCCACTTAATTAGAAAAATGCTCTTCTCCCAACAAGATTTGCTCACTCCCAACCAAATTTTCGAAAATATCCCCGGCCTAAGTTAAGTCACACATCACGCAGCGTGAGTTAAGTCACGCATGAGTTAAACGCAAAGTGACTTAACTCACGCAGAGTGACTTAAAACCACAATCAAGCCTTATCCCACTGAGTAGAGTCGGCTACATGAATCAAATGATGTCGTTGTGTTCTATAAAAAAAATCATGTCTTTCTTCAACTCATTTATCTCTAGATACTTCCTAGTAGTTTCTTTTATAGTTCTTCTAGCTCTACCCCTACGTCAAGTGATCCGACTCCACTCCATTTGATATACTCTCTTTACTATAGAATTCATGTGTCTTTTCTCTGATACCAAAATCACATAAGTCTAGTTTCTGCCATTTTTTCTGCTATAGGTGCTACTGCTACCCCAAATCTCTCTCTAATATTGTCATTTATAATTCTATCCAACTTTATCTTACCACACATCCAACACAACATCTACATCTCTGCTACACTTATTTTATGTTCGTGTTGGTTCTTTACCGTCCAGCACTCGGTCTCGTACAACATCGTGGGTCTTATCGCTTCCGATTAATTTTTCCCTTGAACTTAAGCAGTATTTTCTCGTCACGCGGAACACCTGAGGCACTCCTACATTTCAGCCACCTAACTTGGATTCGATGGGTTACACCTCATTCTACTTCTCCATCGTTTTGTACTATAAACCCAAAATATTTAAACCGTGTAATGTGTGGTATGATATGGTCTCCAACTTTCACCTCTACGCATAAACATTTCGTCTTTTGCTAAAATTACATTCCATATATTTTGTCTTGCTTCTACACAACTAAAAGCCATAAGTTTCTAAGGCTTGTCTCCAAGTATCACACCTCTCATTTAATTTTTCCTCCGACCCTTCAAGTAGGACTGTATCATCTATAATTGCGCTGCTGTGTGTGCCTCTGATTGTGTGGTGAACTTATTTTCGTTTGTGCGTTATTTCTCATTGAAGAATATTTATGAAGTAGCGTTGAAGATGTGTTTATTCCTTCATGAAGATTTAAAAGATGATTTTTAAGTAAGTTTATTTTTGTATCCCTCCTACATACATTGGTTTTCTAGTCAAAGATTATTTTAGCCAAAATTTGGCAAAAGGGGAGATTGTTGGGTTTTTATTTATGGGTTGGCTGCATTTTGTTAAAACAAGAAGTTCTATCAAGATGTTGTACGAGATGTCCTAAAAATGTAAGTAGGACATCTTAGCTTAAGGTTGAGTACTTTATTTCCCTTTCTTGGAAGATTGTGTTTTTGCGTGAGATCACTTAAGATTTTTTTTGAAGATTTGATTCATGTAACTTGGGGGTCCAAGAGGCGTGTGTTTCTAGAAGCTGCTCATATCAGTTTAAGCCATGTCGTGTTTTTGAAGTTAATGTCCTAAACATTTTAGGAAATAATATATTTGCTCATAGAAGATTATGAAGACAAAATATACGTTTTAGTCCGCTAACTTGTTTAGCCCGATTGAAGAAAAGCCCATTCTTACTCTGACTATATAATGAAGACTCAAAACTTATGAAGACTGATTGGAGCCGTCATATTTTGAGAAAAGAGTCTCAGGGTTTTGTGTCGTTGTTATTTGTATACCTCTCTTTGTATAAGCTTGATGCATTGAGCTGGTTTGTTTAGTTGAGTTGTATTTTGTTATTTGTAAACCGCTCTAGTGCATCTTGCAAGAGTTGGTTTTGTTTATTGGAGTTGTTCTCATTTTTCTTGAAGAAGTTAAATTAGCCCACCCAAATTGACACCGGAGAGAATCAAACTTGAGACATTCATAAGGAGCACACTCCCAGATCCCAAGTCAATACTACCAGGTTAACCCAAGTGGGTTGAGTTATACTCCTATTTTAATTGTAACCGTGATTGATACAATCATAGGGGCTGTGATTGTGTGAAGAAAGTGAGATGAGATCTCATATCTAGGGGAAGTCTTAGGCAAAAATTCACTAGTAGTGATTCAGTGGCAAGGCAGTGAACATGGACTGGTTGCATAAGACTACAAACCAATACTATAAGAATGAATTTCCTTTCTTGGCATGGTTGCCTCCAGATGTAGGTGGCGTTGCACCGAACCGAGTTACCAAATCTCGTGTGTTCTTTCTTTCTTTCTTGCACTTTACTTTAATTGTTGTTTATTTTTTATTTTGCTATAGTGTCGTACCTGTTGTATAGGACATTAGTATTGTCGAACATGTTGTCCAGGACATCAGGTTGGACATCTGTCCAGCGAGTGCTAGAATTTCATATAGTTTTAATCAAATTATAAACTAAAACATTACATAAAAATTACTAAAACCTGAATGCATTGCTCCCTCTGTCCCTTTTTGAAAAGTGTTTGTAGTAATAAATTTGTCATAAATGTATGTTACTATTTCTAAATTACCCTTTATCTATAGAAATATTTAATATTAACTTTTTATATTTCAAAATATATTGATAATATTAATGAGGGGTGTATTTAAAAAAAGAGTACTAAATTAATCTAGAAATTTGCATAATATTATATCTAGGGACAAAACTTTTTTGCAAAATTGTATAAAGGGACAGAGGGAGTAGATGATTAGACCATATATAATAAAAACCATTGTTGGCATTGACATCATCGGCGCATTTTCCGGAGTAATCGATGATGTCTTTCCATTTGAAGTTTTCTTATTTGTTTACCAGTTTCTTGAAACCATTCTCAATGTGCTGAATGAGGTGTACCTATGAAATAACGATGAAGTTTTCTAATTTGATGACCAAATCCTAATAATGTACATTACACAGGGGACATAGTAAAATCAACCTCATATTCATATTCATATTCATAAATACTTGGCTATAGCTATACAAAATATTTCACTAACAACTCAAGAAATCAATCATAAAATGAAACCTTAAAATGATCTCTTTAGAAGCAAAAGTTTTAAAGCCCATTGCAAGAAGAACTGCTTCGTGATTTACTTCACGCATTCTTCTTAGTTTAACCATCCTGAAAAATAAAAGGTTGTTCTTCTTACAAACTAAGGGTCACTAGTTTGATGATGATGAATGAATCTTGTATTTTTGGAAGAGATAGTGATATAAACAAACTTAAACATCTTTTGTTGTCTAGTGATCATGATGATCATAAAACAAGAATTATTTCCATTGTGGGTACGGGAGGGATTGGTAAAACAACTTGCTATACTCCTTTACAATCACCCCGAAGTAGATGACAAATTTGAGTTAAAACTGTGGCCAGATATCAGCTCAAAAGATTTTAATATTTCCAGGATTTTTGAATCTATTGCTGTACCAGCCTTTTACCCAAATATTTTGCTCGTATTGGATAACTTGTCGGGTGCACAATCTGTCAATTCGATATATCTGATGGATATCTTTAATGCTGCGGAAATGGGAAGTAGGATCATCGTTACAACACGAGATGAAAAAGTTGGAGAAGAATACTTTGATGAGCTAGTGTCAAGGTCGTTGATACAACGACGATCGACTGGTTATGACAAAGATAGCTTTCAAATGCATAACATCATCCATGATTTAGCTACAAATTCTTCATCTCAATATCCCATCAGGTTTGACTACCACAGATTCTCATACAATAGAGGAATGTATGACTCATTTAATAAATTTGATAAATTATATGGATTATATGGTCTACGTACCTTTCTTGCATTACCAATACAGAAACCACAACCTTTTTTGTTTGTTATCGAACAAGGTAGTACATGACTTGGTGCCAACATTTAAACGGTTTATGCATGCTGTCTTTGTCAAACTACAAGAGTATCACTGCGGTTCCCAACTCTATTGGAAATTTGTTATACCTGTGGTACTTAAATCTTTCTCACACTGAGATTGAAACGCTGCCTTCTGAAATATGCGAACTTTACAATCTGCAATTCTTGTTAATATCAGGTTGTAAAAGGCTCACTAATTGTGGACTTTACAATCTGATTTTGTTGTCAGCAAACATAATGGTGGACTGAAGGTTGCAGAGTTGGGGAAATTTCCCCACCTACATGGAAAGCTTTCCATCTCACAATTGCAAAATGTCAATGACCCCTTTGAAGCGGTTCAAGCCAATATGAAGATGAAAGAGCGAATAGACGAGTTGGCTTTGCAATGGGATTGTGGTAGTATTTTTTCAGATTCACAAATTCAAAGTGTTGTACTTGAACATTTGCACCCCTCAACAAATTTGAAGCGTCTAACCATCAAAGGCTATGGTGGAATCAGTTTTCCAAATTGGTTGGGTTGTTTTTTATTTACCAACATGGTGTATTTGAGGATCTCGAACTGTGATGATTGTTTATGGCTTCCACCCCTTGGACAATTGGGTAATCTGAAAGAACTCATTATTGAAGGGATGCAATCAGTACAGACAATTGATACTGAGTTCTATGGAAGTGATAGTTCTCCTTCATTTCAACCATTTCCCTCATTGGAGACTCTGAAATATCAGAATATGCAAGAGTGGGAGGAGTGGAACCTGATTGGAGGTACGGCTAAGGAGTTTCCTTGTCTAAAAACTTTGTCACTACGTAAGTGCCCGAAACTTAGAGTAGGAAACATACCTGAAAATTTTCCTTCCTTAACTGAACTTGAGTTAAGAGAATGTCCTCTATTGATTCAATCAATGTCATCATCAGATCATGTATTCAGGCAACCGTTATCCCCTCTAAATTCTATTCGAGAGTTGACAATAGACGTCATTCCATCTCCAATGTCTTTGCCAACAGTCTGTCTACCAAAAACCTTGAAATCGCTTATAATCAGTAATTGTGAGAATCTAGAGTTCCTTCCTCGTGAATACTTGCACAATTACACGTCGCTTGAAGAATTGAAAATATCTTATAGCTGTAATTCAATGATATCATTTACCTTGGGAGCTCTCCCTGTCCTCAAGAATCTGTTTATTGAGGGTTGTAAAAATCTGAAATCGATACTAATTGCAGAAGACGGGTCACAAAAGAGTCTCTCATTTCTTAGAAGCATCAAAATATGGGATCGTAATGAACTGAACTCATTTCCCCTAGGCGGATTGCACACTCCAGACCTCATTCATTTTGTAGTGTGGAAGTGTCACAGCTTCAGTCACTACCAGAAGCAATGAATAGTCTAACTGACCTTCAAGAAATGGAAATTGATGATATGCCAAATCTTCAATCTTTTGTCATAGATGATTTGCCTATCAGTTTGCGGGAACTGACTGTTGGCTCTGTTGGAGGGATTATGTGGAATACCGAGCCAACTTGGGAACATCTCACTTGTCTTTCAGTGTTGCGAATTAATGGCAATGCTACGGTGAACACGCTGATGCCACTGCTACCTGCATCGCTTGTTACACTATGCATCAGTGGTCTTAATAATACAAGCATTGATGGGATGTGGCTTCAACATCTCACTTCTCTCCAAAACCTTGAGATTGTTAACCCTCCAAAACTCAAGTCATTGCCAAAAAAAGGATTTCCTTCCTCTCTTTCGGTACTAAATATGACTCGCTGCCCATTGCTCAAAGCAATTTTGCGGAGGAAACGTGGGAAAGAGTGGAGTAAGATTGCTCACATACCTGCCATAATTATTGATGATGAATTGATCACATGAGTTTCTTATCATGGTTAGTCACTGAAATACCTATTTTTTTGTTTCTTTGTTATCTTGTTAGCATCAATTAATATTGTTAATTTCAATAGTAACATCAAAATACAATATAAATACCTCAAAAAAAAAAAAAATACAATATAATAATACTAACACTCTTTTTGAATGATAGAACTATCTTCTGTTTCACCCCTGCTTCTGCCCAATCTTGTTGTTGTGAGAAGACAAATTCGCATGCCCGACCTGCAACCAAGTCCAGTAAATGTTTTACTGATGAACAGATATTGAAAAGGAGAAATATCAACTGACTCAAAATATGTAAAAGGAGCTCTTTTTGTCTATATGACCTCATATATATTTTAATGAGTTGGTTTAAATGCATTGGATGTATAAAACTTTTGTAATGTGGTTAAGGTTTTTATCTAATCTATTAGTGTAGTAAATATCATTTTTTGCATTTCCACAAATATAGATATTTTATTCTTCTTTTTCTACTTGCCACCAGCCCAAAAAGATGCCACCTTTAAGCAGAATTCTCTAATTGTGTTTGTTTGTTGGTTAAAGCTGAATTGGATTGGTCATGAAGGCCAACAAACTTTCCAATCTCTGTGATTTTGAGTTTGCTGTCATTCTATGTAGATTTGTCTCAATTTTATGTGAGTTATTATTGTTCCTTTGCCAATGATGCTGGTTTTTAACTTTCAAAAGTTCAACTGCTTTCCATGCTCCATCACTCTGGCGACCCAAACTTCTTTGATCTCTAAGTGCCTCGGCTAAAACACGCTCCATTTCCAAATTCCACGTGAAGTAACCTCGTACATCCTCTTTCTTTTCCACAGTGTTGCTTTCCTCCTTTTTTTCTTTTACCCTTTGTCTTGTGGCCCAAAGTTCTTGCATTGACTAAACTAGAATCCATTTCTTGAAATCAAGTAAGCACACTAATAACGATTAGATATCAATAAGGTAAAAACACAATTTTTTAAGATAACAAAAGAATTACAAACACTGCAACTAGCAAGTAAAACTACACACGCGTAAGCTGTAAACCTGGAAAACAGTAGCATCAGAAGTCAAAATCCTAGGAAGATCTCGAGACCAAAAAGACAGCAGGCCACAAACCAGTAGCAGCAGAAACAAATCACTGAACCTATAATCCACTAAACCTAAGAAATATTACTTTTATCTTTATATTCAACAAACATATTCTTCGCATAAGCGTCATGAAATGCTGTCCATTCTTCAGTCACTTGAACGCTTGCGACTTCATCTACACCATTAGTCCCTACTCTTTGCATTTGTTGGTTGGTTAACTCTTCATCAACAGCAGATAAAAGCTCCAAGTCTTTTTGTTTTTCTTCTATTATAAAATTGGGCAACACGAAACAGGCATTAATAATTCTAATTTGTGTTTTGATATAAAAAAAAGGAGTTCTTAGCATACTCCATCTTTTCTTCAATACCCCAAATGACCTTTCAATTACATTCCTTGCACGTGAATGACGGAGATTAAACAACTCATTGTAATTTTGAGGGGTGTTTCCATTCCACTCTTTGAGGTGATATCTAGTCCCTCTATACGGTGCTAAAAAACCAGGGCCATTTGGTAGAAAAAGCTTTCAATATGGTACTAGCCTATCAAAAAACAAGAGCAATATCTACTCATTAACAAAAAGTCAATCACACACAAACCACAAGCTTACACAGCGAAATAAGTCAATTCTAACAACTTAAAATCCAAAAAAACTCTGAATCAACAAGTTCTAACAGCTTACACAGTGAAATTGATCAATTCTAATGGCTTAAATCAGAAAAACAGTGAAATAAGTCAATTCTAACAACTTTAAATCCAAAAAACTCTGAAATCAACAAGTTCTAATAGCTTACACAGTGAAATTCATTAATTATAATGGCTTAAATCAGAAAAACTGTGAAACAAACATGCCTTCCTCCTTCTCTGCTCAATCAGGTATGTTTCATCAGAAATAGAATTTTAACAAAGTTAGTATATGCTTTGTGACTATGGTGGTTATCACAACCATTATTTAAATTGAACTTTGATGAGAATTCAAGCATGAAGAATTTAAGGCATTAAAAACATTATTTTGATTTGTAAAATTGTAAATAGTTTTATATTTTATTCATCATACATATACACATATCTTATCAGTCTTATATTTTCTTCACAATGTTTAGAACCAGCACGTTGCTATTATGGATTATCTGCACAATATCAAGAGCAATATGAATATCTCCGAAGCATTGCAATCTAGAGGTGCAACGCCCCAAGCTCATGCCCACTGATCAGTTAAATTTTCATATTGATGTTCTCTCGCATTCAGTTGATTCAAACTCAGTTACACGTCTTAAAACCTTACTCCGTAATTATCAAGATTGGTTTCAGGCTATCTTGTTCCACCATGACTTTCCCTATGATTCACTTGAGAAACTAGCACTGAAGCTCGTGTCAGAAGTTAATGAATTGTTCGAGTTCGATGAGAGATTATTTGGTTCTGGTCTTGCTGATGGAGTTGGACCTTCCGATGCTCGTCGGTTCACTTTGCATCTTAGAATTGTCGTGGAAATATAATTAGTTAATTTTTCATAAATTAAAAGCTATTATCTTCCTTGTTTTGATCACACTGTGAATGCATATGTTTAGTTAATATTAATATTCTGGATTTGTTTATTAAGTTTAAACCATTAATTTATGATAGATATGTTCCGCATATTGTTTTCTTCAAATTTATTCTATGAAATCTTTGATATTCTTTTCTTCAACACCTCCTCCTCTTTAGTTCATCAAGAACATACTGCACCAAAAACTCTTGAATATATAGTAATATACTAAATTGAAAATTTAATTTTCTTATCAAATAATTGAATCTCAAACTCATGTATAAATTGATTCAACATGTATTCACAATCACAAATGTCAGCACAAAAAGAGAAGATGTGCATAGAAAGGAGAAAGCCTAATACAACAGCCTTGTGTTTTTACAATTCCACAAGTCAAGTATATCACCGGTCTCGTGTTTCCTTTAACTGCAACGAATTCAAAACTCCCTTGCAGGCTAGTCTTGTAGCTGTTTTCTTGTCAGTAGAACCTTTGTACTCGTATTGATGAATTACGCCATCTGCAATTACCTCAATTCTACAGCTAGTAACGCCGTCGTTCCTGGACAAGTTCTTCTCCATAGTATAATTCATTTTCTGACACAGTTCAGTTAGTTCTCTGATCGGATGGATCGTTAATGTGTCAGGTGTCACAAGGGGTTCCAAAAGAGGTCTTATGCTTTGCCACACAGCCTCCTTGTTGTATCCTGAATCAACAAGTATAGCACCAGCTAGAGACTCTATGATGTCTCCAAGTACCTGGAAACAATAGGAACAATCTTAGATCATCAGATTAACAACATAGAAAAATGTACTAACAACATTTAAATCTTTAAATTATGTCAAATAGAAGTAGTGACCCTAAAGTAGACAAAGCTATTACACACTAAACACTAACACATACATGAAAACCACACGGCATTGACACCGACACGAGTTTTCTCTGCTCAAACAGTACTATGACAGTAATAGCGTTATTCCTAGATTTCGACAAACTAACCTTGGGGAATGAAGCCTCGGACTCCCATCCAAAAGTTTGTGATGAAGACTGTTCGTCAAATTTATCAAGGGTAGCTGCAATATGTTTATGTAACTCCTGAGAGGCATGGAGTACATGTTTATGCAGTTGAACCTTGATGGCAGACATTGCATAACAGTCGTTGTTCACAGAAGCTGACCGCATGTCAGTTAACTGCCCAGGTGACATGCCAGGATATTCATTATACAAATGTGTAGTAATGAGATAATCCAACACCGCGTCTCCTAAGTATTCAAGTCGCTGCAGAGAAAGGAATATATCATTTTAAAAATTAGGCAAAAGCAAAACACATGTAACAAGAATAAGGTATTGATTTGTCCAAAAAAAAAGGATAAGGTATTGTTCGGGTAAACAGCTTAATAAACTTTCTATAACAATAAAGTTAAATCATCTTCATAAGCTATCTTGCGGAGCTTATGCAAATAAGCTGAAAAAAACCTATGGACATGCCATATGTTGTTTTCATAAGCTCTGCCAAACAGTATAAAAAGTGCTTGTGCTAGTACGTATGCTCATATAAACCAATCCAAACAGACCCTAAGAGGAAAACATAATTGATCGTGAAAAAGATAAGCTAATCAATATGGAGTCCAAGAAAATTCCGCCTACATTGATAATATAAGCTAATGTCTGGTTAAATGAAGAATTATACCAACAGTAAGTACCTGATAGCATCTGGGCACGTCAGGCAGCATGTAAGAACCGTGTGTCATAGCTTCTACTAACAGCGAACGGTCCCTAAACGAGTACTTCAAGAGGGATTCTAGATAGCTGACATTAACGAGATTGTCTGGACAAGCATTGACTTGCCTCTCATAGGGTGTAATGTTAAGATTCACTTTGATACCAACCCAATCCATAAACAACAATGCAGCCATCTCACCACCGGTGCTAAGGAATGCGCCAATTAGTGCTTCAACAACATCAGCAACAACTTTCCGTTTCAATTTTCTATTTCTGCGAGTATATATTTTTGTCCCCTTGAAAACTATCTCTTCTAATTTAAAACATCTTGATTTAACTCCAGGAATGATCCAGGTCTTAGGATCAAAAGGCTCATTCCGTATGAAGCCCTGCAACTCAGAAGAATAGATAATCAACAACAAAATTAGTATATTATCCGCAATTACAGTTTCAAAATAATAACGCAAAATGAAAAGCCAAACAATACAACATAATCAATATTTATAAGCATTACAGTTTTGAGAACATAATACTTATTACGGTAAATAGTGAATATTGTACACTTTTCATTTTGATCTTCAGTGCTTCGAGAAAGCAAAAAAATAAAAATAAAAAAATGATACTGACATAATAATCAGCCAAGTTAGAAGCATATTATAGGATCAAAATTATAATAACTATAATCTTCAGCAAACTTCTAAAAACACAATATCAACTAATTAAGATATCAGTTGAAGACAGCAAGAGATGTAAGCATACAAGATTAAAGACTAATCTATTAAAAAAGAGAGGGAGAGAAAGAATACCGGAAGTATAGAACCGCAACCTAACTTACAGAGGGCAGCGTTACAAATGATCTTCTCCCTCTTCACACTAAGAAGACCCTCGTGATGATTTTCATACATATTAAAAAGCTGTTGACTAACAGCGTATTTTAGAAAGGAATCTCCTAGAGTCTCCAGAGACTCATAATGAAAGTTCTCCTTGCATGACTTTGTGGTCATTGCATCCAAGACCTAAAATGCAAAATGCAGATACTATCAGTGCAAATATCATTAAAATTCAGATACGAAACTGTTTTTCTAAACTTATTACCTATTAAGGAAAAAAATCCAATAGATACAGAATTCTTAATTCTAGAAAGAAGAAAAACTATCCCACCTTGAATGTTTGAATACCGTTCTGCGGGCAATGATTCAAATGCATCTTTTTAAAGTTCAGAGCTACAAGCAATGACTCAAGTCTATGCATGATCGATGGAATAAATGAAAATGCATAAAGAGTTCTGATTGATATTGGTGACATGATTATAGAGCAAAGTTCAGGAGGTAACTCAACAAAGGTCTTGCTCACATCTGAAAAAGAAAAACACAGCATTAATATCAGATTACACACTATTAGTGTTTGACAGCAGTAATTGAAGAAACACTATCTTCCGTGCTTTTATGAACACCAAATGTTTGTATGGTACAATTTAAAGTTCAAACCTCTGTCCTTCGATTGCCTATATCCGTGACAATAATTTTTTACTGGAAAAACGTGTCTTGCCTTAAGTAGGTGTTGATGCTCAAAACACAATTGAATGCCATGTCTGAAACTCAGAAAAGGATAAATTAGAATAATGCCCTAAAATAGATAAATTAACCGCATAATATATAAGGCACCAGAGTTGATAGATTAACTTGACACTGAACAACTACCACAGAAAATTACTTACTTTTGTCCAAAGTACTTCTTATATGTAGTAACTTCACCATCCCCTACTTCCAGAGGTGAATTTCCATCCAATTCCATTATACCAGTGGTGATGTAGGTACGGCCATTATGAGGAGTACAAATCAAAGCATTTCGCAATATGCAAGGGCAAACAAAACCCTTTTCAGTCCTTATATTTGCTTCATGATGCAGACACTTAACTATAGATGGATTTATGGAATTAATAGTTATCCAATCAACAGATGGTGTTTCCTCTATAGCAATAGATGGCAGAAGAAGATAATCAAACTCAAGATCATCTTCCAAACAGAATTTGTCAGAAACAGTTTCCATATCCATTTTATGGTTCATAAGAATTCCAAGGACATTAACTTGGAATCTTTTACACAAAAGAACCTGGAAAATGAAAACAAACCATAATTGTTTTGACTTTTTCCAACACTTGCGAATATGTCAGATGCAATTTAAAAAAACAATTAAAGGAGTAATAGAGAGATACCTGATCCGGCGAGAGATTAATGGATCCTTTGTATCTCAAGTTTACAGACAAGCTACCTCTATCGAAACACATGTCAAATTGCATGCATTCAGTTTCTAGATCAAGCTTGACTCTAGTTGCCAGAAAAATGTCTTGCACAGTGATATCATAGCTAAAATTTTGTTTTAGCTCTATTAAATAACAATAGTATATTGTGTTACTATTGTTTGGCATACGATTCACCAATTCAAGAGGTATATAACTTGGTTGATCCTCATCATATGGTTCATTCCCTATAAGATTTTGTTTGATGTCGATGCCATTCATAGAATTAGTATATGGTTAAATAGAAACTTACGTTCACATAATATTAAAAATTTAAAGGCAATAATAATAACATGAAAAATGAATAGAAGGCATGAAGTTACCAAAGTCCTCCACCTCTGCTTCTTCAACGACTATAGAAGGAACAAGATTATCTGTCAAAGCTCCAATCATATGAAGTCGTTTGCATGCTTCAAGACATGCAATATTTTTTAAGAACTTTGAGTCACCTTGTACATTAATAGCTTGTAGAGGACAACTCTTAGGAAGATACAACGTTCCAGTCTGTTTGTCCCACCTTGGAGTCGGTTTAAAGTACCTGGGAGTTTAGACAAAATGGGATGAATGATGAACGAGATAAAAAAAAATTAAAAGGATCAGATTAATGCAAAAGAAAACAGATCTTAAGGTTCGTTAAACGGAGAAAAAAATGGAATAAGGGTAGCAATAAACGAACCCATCTGCCGGGAGTCGTGAGCAGTACAAGTATATCAAAGTAATGCTAGAACTAAGATTGACAACAGCTTCAGTGCTTGCAACACGGTAAGCTTGCTCATTAAATTGATCACTTTCAAGACTTTCACATGGAAGGGAAGAATGATGCAAGGACTCCTTCCTCATCATTTCCACACCATCAAGGTATTTCTCTAATCGAGAACGTGTAACGGAATCCCCACTGTAATTTTGGAACAAAATATGGAAGTTTTAGGTAAGCTTACCTCAAAACATATAGATTTGATATTATAACTTTGTCTCTTGCAGCAGGCTAAATAGAACTTGTCCAAGTGCTACTCTAGTAAATTGAAATCACAATAATTACCTCTTAACCATCAATATATAATCTGAATTTTGCATTCTGGCACGGCCACGGGACTGTACAAAACTGCACACGGTGGGAGATGGGTCAAATCTAATAACCAAATTGCAACTTTGAACATCTAAACCCTCCTCAAGAATTGATGTCGCAACAATGACGTTGACCTATAGATTAAAATGTTTCCTTAATAAGTAGCTGCATTTGCTTATTACAATACAGTGGATTATATAAGAAAGTAGCATACCAATCCCATACGGAAATCTTCCACAATTTGATTTTGATTTTTCCTTGATTGGTTTTGTAATTTACTACTGTTTCCTGCAATGAATTTAGCCGTCCAGCTATTGTATTTCGGAAGCAAAGTGTTCAAAAGAACCTCAAGGACAATAGCTGTAATGACCCTTTCCACAAAAACTATGCATCTCATTTCAGTAAAACTCCTGTAATTGTAGTATGCAGTAAGCACAGTATATCAACTAAAATAAATTTAATAATAATAGTAATAATCAAAATGAGATAAAAACAAAAACTATTGAGCAGCTAGTTTTAACAACTTTTTTTCAGTGAGCATGGAAAAGATAAAAACATTACTGCAAGATCTATTTATGATAAATGATATAAAATATATTTGAAAGAACCTATTTATGATAACCTGTACTCAAGTAGACAGTCCATAAGACAACAAACTTTGGAGGTCAATAGCCCCCTTTCCATATCGGAATTCATATTGTCACCAATAGTCCACTGAGGATCTGATTAAGAAGACACTTTCTAGAATTAATAAAAGAATGCAAACAAAAGATTAAATTGAAATATCATGTATTTTCTCAAGATTGTAGAATCACTACCAGATGGTATGTAACTTTGCAGTGTCAGAATAGCGGACGAGCAAAAATCTTTCACAATTTGATCACCTGAGTTACCCCATAATAAAGTTTCAATTTCAATGGATGATAAAGACTCTGCGGCCTATCATGTAAAACACAGTCGATGTCAATTATGCAAACATGAACGTAAAATAGAGTAAAACCAACACAGCAGCAGAAGGGCAAGAACCTTCAAAGCCAACCAAACACCAAGCTCTTCCAAGCAAAAAATTGAGTGAGTATAAATCCTTGCTATTTTCTTGTGTGCAGAGTCAACAGTTGACTTTATGAAATTTGAATTTGTGACGTAAAGCTCGTGCTGAAGAACAAATTAGAGCCATTTCAAGTTAATAATCAACTATGATTGGACAAAAACACGCACTAATATAGTTTGGAATCAGTAATAAAATGTGAGAAAGGATGACAAAACATGTAAAGAAACTTTAGTCTAATATCAATGTGATTATGTGAACAATCATTTGCTTATATGTACACACCTGTTGTTTTAAACTGCCGAGTTTATCGGCTAATTCTGCAAATAGCGCATATGAAATTACATTTTCATTGTAAACCTGGAATTTTGGTGTTGATGTTGGTATGAATTTGGAGATGACAACATCACTCACACATGTATAAACCTTCAATTTAAAAAACAAAATATCAGAGAAATAAAACATAACAAGACTAAACAGTAATGTTGAGTTGCACTTCAAAACAAAAGAGTAATATTCGCGAGCGAATAAATTTTTCTAACAGCCTTTTCAAAGTATTTTCAAAAGACTCAAAAATAACAACTAAAGTTGTCACTTATGCTAGCATATTCCTTAACAGTTGAGACTTATCCTGGACTCTAATTTATTTTCTCACGGTAATATTCACTGAGAAGATAAGGGGATAAAGTATTACCACTGAACACAATAAACACGTATAAAGAATAAAGTAAGAAAAAATGTACATGAAGAGAATGAAAGTGAAAACAACCTTTGAATTCATTAAAATCATTAGTTCCCGAATATTTTTCGACAAGGTCGACTTAGAATTTGCCGCTGTATCAAAAAATAAAAGTGAAGATAAATGAAATAGAACACGAGAGAATAACTGACACTGATAAATAAGCAGGAAAAAACTAACAGCAAATAAATGAATAGAAAATTTCTATAGGCTTGTATACCTTTCGACTTAATTGGGGATGCAGTCATCCCAAAAATTCGAGGAAGCTCGGTGATACCAGATCTTAGTTGATGGTGATAAAATTCCTGCCCACAATCAGACAAAAGTAACCACCACTTCAATCTTATTACTTAGTCAATGGAAATAAGTGTATACTAACATATTACGACCAAAATATACAAAGAAGTTACAAGAAAAGCAAGTAAAGAGTATATAACTTAATAACACACACTTACGGTCATGATACAAGCATATGGGTGTCTACCAGAAGCATGATGGCATTCATCCATTATTAAAACCTTTATCATTTTCAGTTTGATAAAGCTATGCCTCAAGCAAGAAAGCAATATTGCAGGAGTCATAACAAGCACCTGGTACATTCAAAAGCATTACCAGCAGTGATTGCCAATCAGTTAAAGATAACTTTCAGAAACATCATACTAAGACAAATGTATATTCAGAATATTCTAGTCAATTGAATATTAGAAAAACAGAAAATGGATGTCTTGTTTTTTGCGCGCCTAGCCCGTCTTGTTCTTTGGTTTGCACCGTTAATATATTTTAGCCGTTTAAAAAAAAAATGTACATAGAGATTGAATTGAAGCCACAAAAACCATCTATGAGTAGACTACAAGCATTCCAACAAATACAAGAGCAAGACAACATGAAAGGAATGAATTCCAGAAAGAGCAATATTAATTAGTCGGTTAATTAGCTATATGTTTGTTTAATGTAAGATAAGATTTCATTGACATAAGCAAAATTAATAAGAAAAAGTTGTCTATTTCTTGTTTCATTAGAATTTGCATAGTACAAACGAATAAAGTTTAGAAGAATATTTCATATATGACTCAAACAGATAGATTATTGTGATGCAAACCAGATTAAAATTGATATAAAATAACAATGACGTATTCTAGCGGCCATTGAAATGCAAAGACTCTCACCTCATGTTGCTCCATTTGTTCTTTCCATATAGCTCCATCCCAGTAGTCAACACCCATGTCTCCCCAATACGTTCCAACTTTCAAATCAGTGTGATTTCTCAAAGCCTGGGCTTGCTAGAATACACAAGTAAATAAACAACAAGCACAGTGAATCCTCAATCATCACATAGAAATCATTCATCAGATAATGTATCTAAAATTCGCAAAGTTATTGTAAAAGAGATGAAAGTGGCAGCATAATACTTGAGAAACCAAAACAACTTTGGGAACCAAAAAAACAGCAATGTAAGGAGAAGGCTTTCGGAGGTGATAAGCGTAGCTTCGAAGAAGCATGATGGCTATCAAAGTCTTTCCACAACCAGTCTCCAAGTACACTATAGTATTTTCGCGAATCGCTTTATCCAATGCTTCAAGTTGATAGCTACACAAAAAAAAAAAAACTCATCAATCCAAGCAAACAACATTACAATGAAAAGGGTTTAGGTTTAAAAAACTAACCATCTAGCAAATGGAAGAGTATCAGGTCTGATCTGCTCCTGATAACAGTCATCTATTTCCATCAGAGCTTCCTCCATATTATTTGATGGACCTACATTAATCAACTCAAATATTATAAAAATTTAAATACTACTCTATAGATGAAGCAATGACAATAACATGGACTTCAGACACGACACTACTCGTAGAAACCCCTAATAATTTAAGAAAATATAAGCGATCAAATGTACACCAACATTGATCAGACACAACACTGACTCAGACACCACTTCGATCGATCTGATCTTAAATATATTGAAGAACGCCCAGGTTAAAGAAAATTGTCGAAAGCGAAATTGAAAAAGATCATACCTTTGCCTGTTGAGTTATTGGTTACTACCACACCAGCAAAGTACAGATGAATAAGAAAAACCCTAATGATAAAACATGCAGGACAAAGACAAAGACGCAGGACAAAGAAACAAAACAACACTGCTAGGTATTAGGTTTTGATAAAACATATACAACTTACACACTATTTTATTGAGTGATTCTGTAGGGGCCACTATTTTAAAACATACACAACTTGCACATTGAGTGATTTTGGTAAAACATGCAACTTGCACACTATTTATTGGTAAAACGTAATGTTCTTGTTTTTAATTCTTTGTGTTTAATGTAATCCAATCCTTTAAAAAGATGATTGATTATGTTTTCTCCTAGAATCATAATGAATTATATAGTATTAAACGTGATAGTCGGAGGGTTGTATATAAAAACTTGTATAGATACTTGTGTCAAGTATGCGGGCTAACGTCATAGTGGGATGATTGATCTCTTCTCTTATTCTTAAATTTTGTATGGTCAAACAACCTTTTTACCTAACCCTAATAAACAAAATTACTAAAATAACCTATAGTTAAGCCTTTAATAATCCCACCATTCTACTACTTCAAAAATTTGTCTGCCAAAACTACATTGCCACACATGGAAGTAATACAATATTTAATATTCCCTATCTCTATATCTATATCTATGCACCCTTTTGACTAAAAATTTATTTCTAAATATAAACCTTTTTTAATTTAAATTACTAGATGCATTTATTATTTTTTCTCAAAACATACCCCTAATTATGCACATACAAACAAATGACAATTTGGTAATATTAACACACTAAATAGACACATTAATTACATTAACAATTTTTTTTAAGAAATATGAAAAATGCAATGGGTGCTTACATACAAAAACGGATGAAGTATCATTAGACATAAATGCATAACACGGCTCTATGCTATCAATTCCAAAGCATGAGCTTTAGTCTACTTCATCCGTCCTTATATCTAAGTACCCTTTTGACTAAAAATTTGTCTCTAAATATAAACCCCCTTTAAATTACTAGTTGCATTTATTATTTTTTTCTCTAAACATACTCCTAATTAATACTACTAACTTGTCTTGAAATATGAAAAGCCAAATTTAATACACATACAAACAAAGGACAATTTGGTAATATTAACACAAAAAATAGACACATTAATTACACTAACAACTTTTCTTAAGAAATATGAAAAATACAATGGGTGCTTACATACAAGGAAGGAGGGATGGAGTACTTAACATTATACCCTTGGCTTTAGTAACTCTTTGTAACATGTGCATGGTGCGTCTCGATGCACCTACTTCAACTTACCTCATATTAGTACTAGGCTATAATTTTTCAACTCCAACAACATCCAACCAGACATGACCACCTACTGATTGTCTGAAGATGTGTATTTATTACTCAAAATCATTCATTGACTACATTGTGTGCCTCAAGAGAAAGGGCAAGCGAGCTCTTCCTTTTTTTTACCAAAAGTGATGGGTTTTTTAAAAGCACCTCTAACTTGGGTAGTATATAAATACTTTCGTACACATTTACTCCCACTCATGAACTTTCTTTTCTCTCTAACCACTTATGATATAGTCGGAAGTGTAGGCTAACAAGCGCTAAATCTAGATTAAAAAGAAACAAGTTTGATAGGGACAAACTTGTGAAAATAGGATTCCGGAATCCACCAGAAATTGAGAAAACTTTCTAAAATATTATTGAATGAATAAAAGATATCTCTTAGACTACAACTGTTAAGCTTAAATTGGGAAATGACGAAACTCTAATGGCCGAAAATAACAAACTGAAACAAAAACAGAAAATTACTAAAATTGGGCTAAAATAAAAATACTAGAGAAAATACTATGGAAACCCTCCTACATCAGTCTCCTCCACCTCTAAGGAACTCAACCCCGAGTTCTTATTCTGATAAAAGAGCTTCCATGTATGTTGACTCTTCCGATGAATAGGAGAACACACACCCGGATCCCATTGAGTAAAATACAAAAAAGGTTTGGTTTGAAAAATATAGCAGTTGCCTTTATCCGTCGCGATAATGCATTCTTTCTCCAAATGCTTCTTCATATAAGTCAAATGGCTTGCATGAGATGGAGAAAGATGAATGGTAGTTGTTGATGCCTTTTCTTGTGAGCAACTGTAACTACATCGTCAAGGATTTCTTAATCCTAAGGCTCATATTTCAGGCTTCAAATCTTTATCTTCACTGAATGGATTATCCTTAGGAACGGAGTAGCTACACCAAAGTCCAAGTTTACTAACTAATGATGCACTTGGAAGGTTGCATCAAGCCTCATAACCTTTCTAAGCAATGACTTCTTGTTTTCGGAAAAATTGTATGGATCACATGAACCTCCTCCATCTCCCATCATGAAGTATAAATTCCCATCATTAGGTTCAAAGAGTATCTAACCACCATGTTGAGATGTAAATAGGAGTCCCATGGTAAATATCATTCTCACCTCTGTTGATTTGGTCAGTTTATAATCATCCAATAATTCCACCAAACGTACTCTGTCATATAGAAAACAAGTCTTCTTTTCATCTTCCTATGCTAGTATTGGAATTTTGGTTATAGTTACTCTTGCTCGTTCTGCACGTTTCACATTAATGTGAGCATTGCATTTAAAAGAAAATTTGGGATGATTGAATGATTTTGATGCGTCAATACTCTTCTTTGTTTCTGCGTCAAATAGATATGTGGTTCTGCCATTGAAATCCATTGAAGGAGGAACTGCTGTCACAATTAAATTCTTCACATGGACATATTCATCAGTGACAAAATGTCCTTCCACTGGTTCTTTAATGTATTCTTCCATTGTGGCAACAAAACTATCAAAGACATTCATGTTAGGTAACTAACCCTTAATTACATTCATACCAAGCGACTTCTTATTAGTGACACTCAAATTAATTGACTTACCGCTAGCAATACTGACACCAGGTGGCTTATCACTAGCAATATTAACATAGGTGGCTGATTTTTGTCGTCTTTAACATTAAGATATCTTTGAATATACATTATCAAAACATAATATTTAGCAATATCTTTAATCGTCTTACACGAGTTACCTGCCATTCTGGAAGCATGTCTCAATTGGTCGGTCAAGGAGTAATCTTTGTTGTAACAAAACAAACAACAATATATCGAATCAGAGATTTTAAACTTGTAGTAATCATCCTTCAACTTTTTGTAATATCTACGCTCACAATATTCCAAATCAGATTCACGAGTATATTCTGATTTTCTGTACGTATCAATTGTATGGTTTTTATTACGAACCCTAATCACAGAAATTTCTCCCCCTCCCTTGTTCGGATTGTTGTTGTTGTTGTTGTTGTCGTCGTCGTCAACCATAGCTGTCAACACCGCCATTTGATCTAACAAAGCTTTGATGGTCACGGTTAAAGCCGCGATTTTCGTCACCGGTTGATCTCTCATGGCTGATCACGTTAGGAAAAGAACAAAAGAAACCTGCTCTGATACCAACTGACGCAGTCGAAAGCGAAAGTTGCCTCTTAAGCTACAACTGTTAAGCTTAAATAGGAAAATGACAAAACCTTAATGGGCTGAAAATAACAAACTGAAAACAAAACAAACAAATAATAAAATTAGGCTGAAATAATAAAATACTAATGAAATGATATGGAAACCCTCCTACATCAGTCTCCTTCACCTCTGAAGAACTCGACCCCGAGTTTTCATTTTGATAAAGAACTTCCCATGCATGTTGACTCCTCCAATGAACAAGAGACCACCCTCCTGAATCCCATTGAGTGAAATGCAAAGATGGTTTGATTTTAAAATTATAGCAGTTGCCTTTATGCCATTGAAGAAATGTAGTAGCATGTTGAATACTTTCTAGATCCATCATTTTAGCCTCGAATTTAATCTGCCACACATCTTCTTGGAAATTGGTTGATCATCAACGCATGCTACCACAACATTTGGATTTACATAAACTGATGAAGCATGTGGTGAGCTTGCAACCTTTGCAAGGTAGGTTGGAAGTACTACTGCAATTTTATGAAGCATAGTAGTTCAGCCACATAATCCCAACGCATTAGCAAGATGTATATCAATTGAACTAAGCGGTTTCGACACCGATTCTATAAGTAGGATTTGTGGAACTCCAAAATGGGAAACTAGGGAAATTCTTTTTGTAGGGTCTTGGATAAAGCTATTGTCCATGATGTTGTGCAACCCTTTGGTTGTAATATATCTACCGATTTCAATATCAATTACTGTCTTCGTGAAGTCACCAATAATATATAGGGTTAAATAAGTTTTTCGTCCTTATAAATATAACGAATTTTGATTTTCGTCCCTAAAAAATTAAACTGAATGTTTTCATCCTCATAAAAAAATATATTTTGTTTTTTGTCCTTAAAGCCCAATTTATGTTCATGTAAATATCAAGATTATAACTCTTTTATGTTCAAATTGTATCTATATTATGTTCGTTTATTATGT
>Ga0315915_1000224_pt1 | contig 50938 bp, 17 predicted proteins | sample MpolbnodulesMG_FD_207738 | JGI IMG/M metagenome (GOLD analysis project Ga0315915, IMG submission 207738) | Medicago polymorpha root nodule microbial communities from Los Angeles, California, United States - branched nodules | ecosystem: Host-associated > Plants > Roots > Nodule | place: USA... | reverse complement strand
ATCCTCTATAAATTTATTTTTAGGTCATATTTGATCACACCATTTTCACGCCCATGACATAACATCTGGAGCAAGACCCGTGTGCTTTGATAACAAGTGGCCTAGTAAATTTTAGATTGGTTCAAAAACTATCTTACATTTGAGTTGCACCCAACAAAACCCTTACAAAATCATCTTATAAAGCGATGATTGTTCATCATTTATAAACGTGTTTTCGAACTATATTTAATTCAATGTCACACAGCTGGTTTATATTTCAACTTCACTGCATTTAATTTTAAATAAATCTCTAAATATAAGCCAACTAATTGGATTAGATGTTCAAGACTAACTAGAATTGCATGAATGAGTGAAATATGTTTTTCCTAGACTATAGTTGTACAATGAAATTATTGGGGTTCACAAAATCATTAATATTTTCAGCCACACAATTATAACATAAAAGAGTTCGTACTACCATCACTAGCAAAATTGAGCTTCTTGTGTGACATCCAAGACACTTGTCCCTTGCTTAATAGTGAATGTGTACCTGTGGTTTTTCTATTAGTTTATTTATCAATCGTGCTTGTGGCTATCAAAACGCGTAGTAGACACAAATCACATTGATGTTGCCGTTGTGTCTATATAATTGATAACTTTATCATGATAGTTACATATCCCAAATAGAGATTGGTATTCACTGTCTACCATGTTTTTGTATGTTGTCCCCTAAAAAAACTTTAGTGATGTGTCATTCTTGTGGTACTGATATTATACTACCACACTCACACATCAAGCAGCATCATTAGTTATGTGGCTGAGCTTTGATATTCAAGTCTTGTGCCACATGTCCGATGCAACAGATACACATCAAAAGTGATCCATTTTTTTTTTGTCTTTAACCCTAAAATTCACAATGAAAATTTAGGGTTTAGTCAGAAGGTAAATAAAATTTGATAATAAATATATTTTATCTTAGATTTGAATTTAAATTCATCATTAATTAAAACTCGTTACCACTTAATCTATTTGTTTTAAAAAATGACGTATTGACCAACCAATGAAATTTATTTATCTCTAAAAAAGAAGCGGTTGTTGTCGTGTAAATATAGTTCAGCTGTAGTTGTAAGAAAAATATTATGTAAGAATTGAAGTTTAAAACTCCCATTTTTCACTTCTCTTACATTTAAGGTTTGTGAGTGCACTCACTAGACTAATCGGAAAAAAAATGGTTGTTATGAAAAAACAAATCAAAGATGGTTTGTAAAATTCATAGTATATTAAGAATAAGATAAATGATATTTGAATAACCATTTTTGACAACTTTTGTGACAACTTTCTCTCTCATAGTCACATTACCTTTTTATTTTCTCTCTCTATTGCTTTTGTTTTTGTGCTAATACCTCATTTGCTTTGTAAAATTTTGATTGTCATAAAAGTTGTCACATATATGGATGTTCAAATAACACAACTTTAAGAATAAAATGCAATAAAAAGAAAAACTTTGCAAGGAGTCAGAGAATAAATTTATTTTGTTTAATATTTCTAATTACTTTGTTTACAAAAAATAGTTTTAATTATTTACAAGTAGAAAACTGAACGACTTTTGTATTTCAATGTAATAAATAAATATTTTCCTTTAGTTTTCTTATTTAATGTTTAATATTTTTATGTTAATCAGCATTTTAAAAATGTTTATTTACATTCGTAGAAATAAAAATTTGGGAAAGAATGATTGATTAGAAAATAAATGTCTTCCAATATTAATAAATTTATTATTTTGGTAAAACAACTATTATTTCAAATGACTGATAAAGTTTCTAATGAAATTGGAGGCCTAACTCATCCTTAAAAACCGGTTCATAAGGTGAGAATTGTCTCCTCTATAAAAACTCTTATCAAGAGTCTTATCTATCCGATGTGGGACATGGGTTTTTCCCAATACACCCCCGTCACGCCCAACAATCTTTGGGCTTTGATGCGTGAATCGACTGTCACGCCCAGCAACACTCTTTGGGCTTGGTGCGTGAATCGGTAGGTGGCCCTTGAAATCGATAGGCTCTGATACCATAATGAAATTGGAGGCCTAACTCATCCTTAAAAACCGGTTCGACAGGCTCTGATACCATAATGAAATTGGAGGCTTAACTCATCCTTAAAAACCGGTTTATAAGGGTTGGTGATTGAGGTATAGCTGTCGGTGGCCATGGCAGCGAGGGTGACAGTTGTGGTTAGGAACAACGTCCTTATTTAGAGGGTCGCCTACCGATCCACGCACCAAGCCCAAAGAGTGCTGTTGGACGTGACAGTCGATTCACGCACCAAAACCCAAAGAGTGTTGGGCGTGACGGGGGTGTATTGGGAAAACCCATGTCCCACATCGGATAGATAAGACTCTTGATAAGAGTTTATACAGAGGAGGCAATCTTCACCTTATAAACCGGAATTTTAAGGATGAGTTAGGCCTCCAATTTCATTAGTTTCTAAAAAAAAACTGATAAAGTTGATTTTATTTTATTTTTACAATAAAGTTGACATGGAATCATATGATTCATATTACATCGGTTGATTTTATTAAATGCACGTGAACATGCGGACAATAGGTTCATAAAAATGCATGTCCTTGAAATCAAGGTCTCTTGATTTTGGAATGTGTTTTCTTTTATTTGTAGCAAGGATGGCTATACACATGTATCCCACCCTATCCTCCCTTGCCAAGATCATGAGAAAAGCAAGTTAAATCAAAGGTCTACTAAGCAGTTATTACACCAATATATATGTTGTGAATACATGTATATACATACTTAAAATAGTATATTGGTCTTGGTTCATATAATAGTGGTGGAAACAAAATTAGGTAAAACTGCCAAGTCACGTCAATTAATGCATTCATATAAATTTTCATAAACAAAATCCAAACATATCAAAAAATATTATATTTTAGGTTTTCCTAAGTCAACAAGACCTATTTGAGGAGTAATGCTCTCTCAGCACTATCTTCTATTTAAAAAGATTCAAGCTCATGACTGTTTTTCTTTTTTAGTTACACTCATGACTATTTTTTTAAATTTGTATTTGTTTCAAGTTATATTCGTAGATTCTTATTAATAAAATGATAGAAATATACATGTTTATGTTTGTTATAAGTTTGCTAAATTTTATTCCATTATATAAAATATTTTTGAAAATAGAAAAATTTCCCAAAAGAAAAAGGTGAGAATAAATTAAAGTTTCCATGAAGATGAGAATAAATTCATATGTAACTACCTATTATAATCTCTATTTTTATGGTTCATGAAAATATTATAATGTTTACCAAACATATTTTTTTCCTTAAAGAAAAAAAAAACCAAACATATTTTTTCTGAAATAAAATTCATTTCTTTATATTGCAGGGAATGTTATTCCTAAAAATAAATTTGATAAACTTAAAACAAACACACCCTATAAAATATTAGACCTAAAAATAATGTTTCATATTGAGTCAAGATCAAATTCGTCAAGAATTCATATAAAACCGAATAAGCAACACCATATTCAACAAAACACCTAATCAGATTTTGTGATTAAACGATGATCCGTAAATCACGTTGGATTATATTATGCAACATAATAAACATCTTGGACTGTTCCTAAGTGCATTTTAAAGGTTGCTCCAATTAAAGAGCTTACTTGATATGATACTTATTAGGGAACTAATAAGAACCAAATCAATGATATGATGAATAGGAAAATTCAAATCTAATCAATTAAATTAGCTCATGTACTTGTTTTAATTGCATAAAAATATATAGTATTCCTAAAAAAAATAAAATAATGTCAATTAAATTGAACTGAACCGAATCAAACAGATCTGTTATTCATTGATTTAGTTTTGTTTTGATTTTGACAAAACAAATATTGTAAAAATTGAACCAAGCTAACTATTTTTTATTTGTTTGGATGTTTTTTTTCATAAAATTTGTATCAAACTATCCATTACATTACATTGTAACCAAAAAAGAAAAAACCATCCATTACACCCTTAATGGTAAGCTACCAAACCCTTCTTAAATGTCCGTGTTTTTAGTTACATCTAGATTTACAAAGAAATCGAAACAAAATCTTACAAGTCGGCGTGAGATAACTTAATTAAGTCATTACCTAGATTATTGACAAGACATTTTTTATACAAGTCATGGTTTAGCTAGCTATCAATTTTTATTATATTTATAAAACTTTATTGAAACAATTGTAGTGGCAAAGTGCATTGTGCACCTTTATATCACGCAAACGTCGTGAATATTGATATGGTGTAGACCAAGATCGACGATCGGAGTGATGAAAGCATGACAACAGTCCCTCAACGGAGATGATGTATCTGCAAATACTCTAACGATCAATCTCAATCGAGAATGTGGGATTTTTAGAGATAGAAAATGCATACCTTTAACCATCAATATGTTTGATTTTCATCGTGTAGCTAGAGTTTATGAGATCAGCATATATACTTGGTATGTTGTGTTGTTGGTGCATTGTCAAAGAGTGTTCTTTGATGATCCAACTTGTTTGACGGATTGAACTTAGGCCAATCCAAAATTAATATTATTCGTGATTTTCAATATTAATTTTTTTTAAAAGTATTTTAGCTAAAAAAAGAAACTTAAATCATGCAATACAAAAGCATGTAGAGTCGATCTAACACATATGAATGTCTAAAAAAGAATATTGTTCTGGATCGGCTAGAAAGTCAATCCAACGCTGACACGTGAACAAGGTCCCCACCGAATCAACGTAAGTCATTTGGACAAACACTCTAACTCTGGTGCGTGTCACCCTACCTAAGCACACTCCCGTGCATCAGACACCGTGCACATGTCTTCTAACGGCCTCTTGATGAGGCGCCGCACTTCACAGAAACGGTTATTCTCACGCACGCCAATACAAGGGTGACTTAGCTTCACCCCAATGTATAATTCACTTTTCCCACACTTTTTATACATTCCATCTCACTTTTTCCACACTTATAACTTGAAAGCAACAAACATTCATATTTTTAGTTTTAATCAAAATCAAAATTTCATTAAAAATACACCGTTTATAATTTTCAAACGTTGGCGTAATAAAAAGGACGGAAAGACAAATATGTGAGTGTTCGTCTTTTTGGTAGTATGTATAAAAGTATTCTTTTTGTTAAATAAAATCAGTGAAGTGACAAAAAGAAATAAATAATTTATTTTTTAATCAGATAGTACAAATTAAGCACATCATTAAATACGCTCACTAAAACAATAAATTCATCCTTCAAAAAAAAAAAAAATCATTAGATGACGTCGTCTAATTAGAAATGTATAGAATTTCTGGTATAATCTTATTGGTTGAATCATAAATTTTTGTGTTGGAAATCTTCCTCTTAGTTGTTTATCAAACTTAGACCTTAATTCACTAATATATATAATTAACTTAACAAATAACCGACCAATCAAATACTTGACATTGCTTCATTACACTCAAATCATTTTTCAAAATCACTTGACCAACTAATTAATCAGGGACTGGAATCTACTTCACTCTATATGTGCTTGTTTTCTTGTATTCAATTTATATCTAGTCCCATCTCCATGTAAGCTTACCTAAACTTGATTAGAAGTTGAAATTTTTTAATAATTAAAGTAATTACATGCGACAAAACTAATTAAATTTGGCACATTTCAAATTGATTTTGATCGTGAAAGCATAATAATTAAATTAACCTAAACTTTAGATTTCACATCTGATTTGGTATCAATTGTCAAAGATGCACGGTGATCAGATATGAAATTCAACATGAAATGCAAGTGTCTATCCACTTATTAGTCGACAAGTGTTACATATATGTCATATCTATGTTGGCCCATAAACTCATCGTAAATATATACTAAGTTGGGATTTGGAAGATACCTTCAAGTAAAGGGCAAATGAAATACCAGAAAATCACAAGCAAACAAAGTGATTAAAATATTCAAATGCATGTATGTCAGTTCTAAAAAAGGTCCTAAACTTTCTCTTTAGAGAAGATGTTACTCGTTTGATGTTTTGACTTTTTAATATATGTGTTAAATGTGGTTCGATCTCACTTTTATTTAAAAGTAGATAAGGTGTCCAAACAAATATCATTGTGAGTTTAGTTCAAATAGAGACATTGTTTAATATATGCAGATGTTGGAGTTCGAACCACAAACACACCACTTATCTAAAGACTTTCCCATGCTGAAGGACAACTTAAAGAGACTTCCTAGTTGCTCAAAGTTTCACCAAGAGACTTATATGCTCAAGCACACGGGTGAGAGACTTTCTAAAATGTTTCCACAACTGCAAACAAGTTAATGTGTTCTTACACTTGATTTAACAATGGTAGTGTAAACTGAACAAATGAACATACTCTTTAGGATTTCGAAGAAATAAACTTCAAAGCTAAAATAGCAGAGTTTTATTACTACTTCTTCTTCTTCTTCAGGTCTTCAGCTCCTTATATAGGCAGTGATTTGAGAGACGTTGGAGAAGAGTGTCAGTGCAAATAGAGTCGTTGGGAAGCTTTGATCAAGAACGTTGGCCATTTGCCTGATATGGATAATTCCGTTAGAAAATCTTTTGAATTTCCTTTGTTGAAAGACGAATTATTTGTTGCATTCTCTTTGTTCTTGAGGTCCTTTATCTGGTTGCACACGTAGACAAAAGAACTGCTCTATCAAATACTATGATAGAGACATCTCACAGAATAAGACAAAAACTTACGTGGATTCTGGGTCCCTCGGATCCATGTATGCCAATCAGCTTTTGTGTCTGACGACCTTCACATAATCTGATGAGATCACTCTCCAGCTTCTGTGAGGCACCCTTCTTCTAAGGACGTTAACTTTTTGTTGACCTTCCTTTAGATCTTCCACCATAATCTTCTAAGCTTCTCCATTTCCTTCTGACGCTCTTCATATGTTTTTTTCTTCATGATAGATAGATTCAGCACACTTGAATGTATGTTAGTATTCTAATTGTTCTTCAATACTTTGTTATCATCAAAATCCTAGATGACTTGCATGAACCATTCTTTTTCTAACATTGTGGTGTTCCATGCCATTTCTATAAAATTGAAGACCCGACTCTTATAGTAAAGATAGACCCCTTATAAAAAAACACAAATTTTTTTATAAAAAAAAAGAGTTTATAATGTTTGTTTTATTTTATTTTTGGAGAAAATAACTATAATGTTTGTTGTTAAAAAAATTATTATTTTATACGACAGGTATGAGCCAAAAATTACAAGTGCTTTAAAAAGACTAAGAAAAAAGTTATATTGTATTTTTATTTGAAAATATATAGTGCCCTATCATACTGAACAAAATTACTTGAACCAAGGACAAGTAAATAACCAACAGACATCTCTTCCCCTGATATATGTTTATAAAATTGAAATGTAAAGCTTTTTTTATTTTTTGGTAGATAGAAGAGATGACAAAGTAATCATAAACTCACACACATAAAGTAGAGGTAGCGGGGTTCGAACCCCGACCATGACGTCCGACCTAACAATTTCGGCATTTTTGCTACTAGTATATATATTTTATTTTTCCATGTATATATATATATATAATGCATGATAAAAATAAGGAACCGAAAATTTCGTTAGTGACCGAAAATAAAGATTTTGTGTCTCATCATGAAAAAGTATGAAGGCTACACATGAGTTGACTTAAAAGTAGGAACCGAAAATAAAGATTGAAATATTTTGAGGGACTAAAATGAAATATTTTTAGGGACTCTTGAAACAATAACTTTCAACTTTCTGGTTTCAAGTTTTAGGAGCCGAAATAAAAATTAATTTCAAACTGCTAAGATGAGACACGAATCTCTTCTAGTTTAACTAAGATCTCGAATTCAAATATGAGTTTGGACATGTATCAACATTAAAACTCTTAGGAAGAATTTGCTGTCTATTTAAATTTCATAAAACTCGAAAGATTAATTTTCGCAATTGTTTACAAAAGATAGTTCATTTACACAGCAAAACATTAATTTCAAATTGTTTATCTAAGATCAATATGTATGTTCTTTCAATGTTACACAAAAAACTGGCATTCAAAATGATGTCAATATTTGAAAGATCTTCAATAAATATTGGCTTGAAACTTTCGAGTATGCTATTTTTTAGGTCACAAATTCGATTATATTTATTGTCAATTTCGTTAGGTTAATTTAACTTATTAAAAAAAATCTTCTATATAAGCAACTTTATTGCATCTGCCACCGGCTCAAGCAACTTTAATTTTTACTCTGACCAATATGCAAATACTAATGACATCTTAGATAAGATTTAAGTAATGTAAGTGTTGCAACCAAGTCTTTGAATTCAACTCTCTCTCTCTCTGATGCTATAATTCAAATCTAAATATTATTCATGATATGAAATAATCGTCAAGTTTTTGAACTATCATATAATGATGACATCTCAATTGAGGTTATTGTCCTTCAAAATGAGTTTATTGTAGTTACATCTAAACCTAAGCTGAGGAAACACTTACAATACTCTCTTAAAGCAACACAATACAACTCTGAAATAAAAAATGGTCTTTTTTTTAAGGAATAAAAAATGGTCTTAAAATTTGTTTTGCATGGTTTTACTTTTGTCTCAATATTTTTGTTCTTTTGTTTCCGTTTTCAATTTTCTTTTGTTTTTGCTATTTTATCTTTTTTTATATAAATAAAATTTATTTTAGTTGGCAAGAAAAATAGTAGCATATATTAATTAACACCATTCTTTAATCATATTACAAATGGAATAAGTGAGTATATCTATGAGATAAAGGAGATAGTATATTCCTTAAGTATAGTGATATAATCAACTTCAACCATAACCTTTGAAGCATGCATGTCTTGGAGTAAATGAAACTTCAAATTAATTACCTGATCTAAACTAAAGGCATGCATAATTCAATTAGTTTCTAGTAATAGTTTTACCCAAGATTAATATAAATCGTGTGACTTTTCACTTGGTTGAAGAGACAGGAGAAGAGATTGAAAGTTGAAGTAAAAGCACAATAATAAGCTATATCAACTAAGTAGACCTAAATAGATTATTTTATCTTAATGGAGGCATGAATGAATGGTTGTAATATGGCCAAGTACATTCGTTACTTGGAGTTCATAAAGTATTGATTAAAATCCACACATCTTGGCACTTTGGAACAAGAAATAAGAAAGGTAGATTAATGTATTCAAAAGAATAACCTAAATTAATTAAAAAATCAAATTATAGGGACACCTTGGAACAAGAAATAAGAAAGGTAGATTAATATATTCAAAGAATAACCTAAATTAAAAAAATCAAATTATAGGGACACCTTTTCTTCTTTGGGCAAATAATGGATCTCATGACTTTGCCTTAAACGGGTATGAGGCAATCATACAAATGATTTATAATACACTATTATGGATCTCTAGCATTCTATATATAGGTAAATGGCTAAGTAAAATACAGCTTGATATATGCATACATATATAAAAATAATGATCTCGTCGTTCCAATAAACTATGATATATTCATATACCCACATGCCACCGTCCTTGATCAATGATGCTAGCAGGCCTAAAATTAAAGAATAACAAAAATGAAAAATGAAATATTTCCAATGGAAATTTCAAAGGCTTAAAGAATGATAGAGTGAATGTTAAGACACTCATGCGTGGGATCCTTTGCCTTACTTTTATTTGGGTTGTACAACTAGGACATTCTTCTTTTGCATGATATATTAGGAATGAAAATTTTCCTTTCTTATTGGAAGTGGAGCCATAAATATTGTACATGATATATAATAAGGTTGATTTGGCAGAATAAGAGATACATCATATGCTAATCTAACATTTATTGGGTCACCATGAAATGAGTCACCAAAATTTGTTGAATACTTTCTTATTTTAATCTAGTATTTGTTGAGTTGCCAAAATTTTACTTTTTTATTTTAATCCAACAATTGTTGAGTCACCATAAAATGATAGGCTAATATAGAATATCTTGTGGCTTTGTTAATGTATCACACTCGATCAGCTGAATATGAAGCGCCACACACCTCTTGAACGAGGGAAAATTTAGACACTGTAGGTCATGTGGTTTGGTCATTACTTATAGTTTTGCATATAAATATACTCATATTATACAATGCATTAAAGACACGATAACATTTAAGTTATCACACAATTTTATTTCTTTAGCTTTATACCCTTATCTTTATTTTCCATGCATTCTTAGTTCGATAGCTAAAACCTCTCAAATGATTGTACTTAAAAGCTTTATTGGAGTAGAAAAGAACTTATAACTGAGGGACAAAGTTCCTTCATCAGCATAATTGTTTGAAGAAATGGAACCACAATTGAGGACTATCGCCTGATACCTCGGCTAAATATCTAGTTCGGCAATATTATTATTTTGTGTATGTATATTTTGGCCTCTCATAAAACTAGGTCAAGCTTCGCCACAACTTATTAAACTTTATACATATCATGACGCTTTCCTATATGATGATCTAACAAACTTAAACATTTACTTATGATATTAAGCATACTATGAGTGGGAAAAAAAATCATTTTTCTGCTGTGAGATCTCAATCATTCATCTTTTTTTTTCTGCAAGTGGTCAAAGACATTTGTACACAACTTTAAAGGTTTAGATTTATATCGGACAATATCTACCATGAATATGTATGTATTGAATTATTTAAGTTTATCTACAAACTTAAGTTTTATGAGACTATTTAATTTTTTTTAATAAAAACAACTTATGATATTGTTCAAAAGTTATTTACAACTTATTTTCATAAGTTCTTCAAAATAGCTGATATGAAAACAATTTCACTTTATTTTATCCTTTTTTTCCCACAAACTTTATTTTAGCTTTTACTATAAAAATAGTTTATACATGCATGCTTATATAAGCAATTTTTTTTAGATTACCATGATATTGGTATGAAGTTTCTACAGCCGCTTAGCAGTGACTAATCTCGATGGAAAACCTATGGACGCAAGTTCGGTTCTTTCCTTCCAACCAGATTTTTCTATGCACATGAGTCAGAAGTCGAATCTCTAACTACATGGTTAAGGAATCCAAGTCCCTTACCACTTGAATCAACTCATTGTTGGTTAAACACTTATTCCATTAGCTCTAAATAAGTTTTTTTTTTATTCAAACAAGATATAATCGTATAATTTAGCCTTTCGTCTTAATTTAAAACAAAAATAGACTTCCTCTAACTAATTAATTAAACTCGGGTGATTAATGAACTTCAACAAAACATGAATTAATCAGAAGAATCTAAATTTAATTTTTAAATAAAATAATTCTTAACTAAATTTTACTTGTTTTTCAATGGAATTTCGAATTTTTAAAGACTTTTTTCCTCGAGAACGGGAGGATCATAAGAAAACAGTCATCCTCTTATTTTACGGAAAAAAACAGATAGACTTCCTATTAATAATTAATTGATAATTTTAAAAAATTATGAGTAATGAGCCTAATATGAATATGCTCCCCAATGATGAAGCATCACTTGAAAAGTGGCAGAGAAATAGTATATTGATTATAAGAATGGAAGGGTGATACAAATGGGCCAGTAAGGTTGAGACAGAGGAGTTATACTTTATGCCCCACCCACGAGTACTCTTCTTGGCTCAAAAGTAAATCCAATAGCCAATCAGAATTCTTAAATTAACGAATCTAAGTCACTGTTATTTTGGGACACAACCCCCACTCCCTTTCTGCACGTAGGTCTCACATTCTATGCTTCACGCGCACATATTTAACACTTTTTTTTATTATTCTTACACTACTAGAAAAAGTAAAATTAGCGAGGAAAATTAGTAAAATTAGTGACGGAAAAAATGAAATTTCTCATAAATTTTTTGGTTGCAAAATTTAGTGACGGAATTAGAGAGGGATTTCACGTTTTCCCTTACTAATTTTTGTTTTTTTAGTAGTGTTATTTACAAGAGACGTTTAAATCAGCAAAAAATGATGTGTTTAATCCAATTTTTTTATTCAGATATTAATTTTTATTGACATAAATTTCTCTTATAAATAGGATCGGAGGGAGTAATATGTATGTGTCAAATGCCCAAAACATAATTTAGTTAATAGAGCCCGAGGGAGTATTGTTTAAAATTCACATTATCTTTTTTAAACCAAAGCATACTAAACAAATGGAAGTTAATTTAGTTGATAAAAGAATCTACAATAGACAAGCTCATTTTTAAGTATTTAAATGGGTCTCACGTCAATACATCACTCGTTCATAATTTTTTAATAATAGTATCTAATGAGCATCATTATCTTCATCCTAGAATCTATCAATAATTCTATATATTTTTTTTAATTTTTTAATATTAAAGATATGTAGGTCCATATGCAAAGTGAAGTCTTCGTTGAATTTTTCACTCTAATAGTGATACCTATTGGATACCAAATCTTATGAAAATGAGTACTATCATTGAGGATGTTCTAAGAAGTTGATTCATTGTTGTTGCTAATGTAAGAAGGACTTTATTAGTATATAATTTGTAATGAAAGTTATTTTTGTGCATCCATTACTCATTTTATACCAAGAGAGATATATAGATATGATAGATGTAATAAATATGTGTAATAGAAAGAGAAAAAAATGAAGGAAAATAAGATGTTGGATGAGTGTGTGAAAATTAAATTAAAAGTGTACAAATTATAGATGTTGAATATGTAAATATTGGTGCAAGTGTTCTCTAAGCTTTAATAATTATAGGAACCCTCACTTTTGTAAAAAAAAAAGCCAACGTATGTTCTTAGCCTAAATTAAGAGATTAATCCTTCTTGATAGTATAAGATCTATCTAAGGGATAGACCCTTCAACCTATATTATTTTCATAAGCATTAGTCAGATCAAATTTCTTATAAAGTGAATCATTCTATATCAATTATATATATCTCATACAAATTTTATATATTATATCGGAATTGAGTAGTAAATATTTCTTGAACTTTACGATAGAACAATGCACAACATAATTTATCCAAAACACTCAATGACCATAAAAAGAAAATTAAAACTTTTTTTTAATTATTCTTGTCACTAATTAACGTGCTTGGGAAATTATTCTTAGAAAGAACAAAATTTTAGTTGACACAAATGTCAGAAGATAATATTATCATGTGCAAAACGTATATACTAAAAAAAATCTAAGCCTTGAATTATTGTTTTATATATTGGCATTCAGTACCTATCACTTGTCAGATGATATATAGGGAAACTCTCCCAATGGATTACTTTGTCTGTTTGTTCATCACACTACTATGGTGGTTTTGCTTGCCCATGATGAATAACTTCCTTTTGTTTTTTCATTACAATTTGACCATATTGATAATTGGACACAATTAATCGAAATTAAAATCATATAGATTTATGAGTTTAAATCTTTGGGTCTACCGTGCGAGATGTCTTCACCTACAATGGGCAATACACTCAGGCTCTCTACACTACTCTCCCACAGCTAATTGCGGAATCCATCAACAACACCCGCATCAGGTTTAATGAGAGGGTCGACGACACTTTCATTTGGAATCATAACATCAATGGTACCTATACAGCAAAAAGCAGATACTCTTGGCTCCTCTCCCATTCGGAATCCAATATTAACCCTTCAGCTATTGTGTCTTGGTCTTGGATATGGAGATTAAAAATCCCTGAAAAATTCAAGGTGTTGGTCTGGCTTGCTTGTCATAACGTTGTCCCTACACTTTCTCTGCTTCACCACCGTCACATTGCTACCTCTGCTACCTGTTCCAGATGTGGAGAAGAAGACGAGTCTATGCTGCACTGCCTCCGTGACTGTAGCTTCTCCAAAAATATTTGGCTCAAATTAAGCTTCACGAATCATGATTTCTTTGGTGAAGAATATGCGCTAAATTGGATCAAGATTAACGCTACTAGTGTGCGCTCTTCCACCTTTCTTGCCGGCTTCTGGTGGACGTGGAGACATCGTAATCAAATGTGTTTGAGTCATGAAACCTGGTCCCTCACTAGGATCAATCTTCATATTCAAAACACGACAGATTTAATCAAGGCAACCTTCCATACCGCGTCTGTCCCTTATCTTAACCGTATGGTTTGTTTGAACAACAATAATTTCAATTGCGTTGTGCTCAATGTGGATGGCAGCTGTTTGGGAACTCCAATTCGAGTTGGATATGGTGGTATTATTCGGAATTTTGCAGGTTTCTTTATCCCAGGTTTCTCCGGCTTTCTTACAACAACGACAGACATCTTGATGGCGGAGCTTACTGCAATACATCGCGGTCTGTTGCTGGCAGTGGAAACAGACATTGAGGAAATGGTGTGTTATTCTGACTCTATGCTCTCCATCAAGCTCCGCACTGAGCATGCCTTCACTTATCATGCACACGCTATTTTAATTCAAGACATTAAAGACCTGCTTCACACTAGAAACTTCTCCATTCATCACTACCTCAGAGAAGGGAATCAATGTGTCGATTTCTTGGCTAAGCTTGGAGCCACCTCAAATGAAGAATTTGTCACCCATGTTACTCCTCTAAGTGACCTCCTGCCTTTAATCAGGACCGACGCAATGGGAACTTATTTCCCTAGAGCTTAGGCTTTTCTTTTTTCCTGTTTGTTTCTTTTTCTTCTTCTTTTAGCTTTGTAACCAAAAAAAAAAATCTTTGGATCAGATTTAAGAGTTTAATTGAGTGATGATACATGTTTTTTAAACTTTATTAACACTTGGGACGCATTTAGATTTGGGTTAGTTTGTGAACAATGTATCTACTTTATATAAGTACTTGATAGAGTGTTAAAAAGAACTAATAGAAACAGCTTATGACTTTTTCTGTTGACTTGGACAACTTATGACTTGTTCATAAATTGTTGATTTGATAAACTCTCAATAATAACTTCATGAAAGGGACTTAAGTTTTTGTAGGTCAACATCAAAATTACTATTTTTAAGGGTATTCTAGAAGGAATCCACAAAAAGAAATTTTATTTTAAAAATACAAGTCAAATACATGTAAAATTATATACATGATTTTCAATGTAAAAGTTATTATTTATTGATTGCTTAAACAATGTCCCAATGACACTTGTTAACATTATCCATAATTTATAAAAATGATTGTTTGGTTGGCCAAGATAAAGTATATGTGTGAGCCGTTTTGGTTTTGGGTAGACATGAGCCCATGATGACCATATCCTGCTTGTGGGATCCTTAAAGAATGTCTCGGACACTCATATTAGCATATATATGTAGAAAATCTATTTATACTAATAAGTATATAGAGATCTAGTATATAAAAAAAGAGTATATAGAGTTGGGTAATAAAAAATGTAGAGTCTAAGAAAAATAGATCTTCGAAACATTTTGGATGATGTAGCTTTTGGAGAAAATGTTAGATTGAATGGAAATAATTTTCTCTCAATCGATTAGTCTCCACTCTCCACAACTGTTTGACTCAAGTTTTTCAACCATATATAGATTAACTCATCATAGCTCAATCTATTTTCAATGGATATGAAAATTTCATTTTGAGGAGGCAACTTTAAATATAGGATTGAATATATTTTTAGTCCCTACAAAATCATGAGTTTTCAAGTTTAGTCTTTATAAAATTTTAATGGTGATTTTCTCCTCCATAATCAGTGGCGGATCTTGAGTTTTTTTGTTGGGGTGTCAAATATTTATGAAATGTATATTAAACCATTTCAAGAAAGCAAACAAAACTATGAGTTGGTGTAGTGGTTCAGTATCTTGAATATATCATTGAGGACGGCGGTTCAATATAGGTGGGGCTAGAACCCACGCCTGTTGGGAAACCAGGCGCACATATCCACCGGAACAACCACGAATTATGTGAAATAATAAGCATAATATGGTATTTATAGAAAAGTTGGGGGTTGCAGTGACACTTGTGGGTCTCCAAAGAGATCTGTTTCTGTCCATAATATTGTAGTTTGTAAGAATAGTCATTATTTTAAAAACTTTTTATAAAAAAAGATACTTTTAGTTCTCCAATATAGTCCCTGTAAAAATCAAATAAGGACAAAAATAAATAAAATTTTATATAAATTAAACTGAAAAAGTTATAATTTTTTAGAGATTAAAAACATATTTAACCCTTAAATATATTCATATTTTTGGATAGATAAGGTTTTACACATAGATGTCACCTTATAAATAATAGAATTTAGTTTTTATATTTTTGAATTGGCAACTCATGACCTAAACCACTCTGTCGTTTACTCCCTTTTGTCTTTAACCCAAGAGGCCCTAGGACCATACCCACCTCACCCATCTACCAACCTTCCCACGCTCCAACCAAGCGCGTCAACCATCTTCCAAAATATCTACTACACGTTTATAGTGACGTGTACAAAGCGTTGCCACGTAGACCCCACCCCTTAATCCTCAAACATTATAAAATTTCCACTATACACCCTCAATAGTCGACACGTACCCCCTTATGTCACTGTACATGTGGCTTCTTTATATACTGAGTGCTCCCCTCCTTCCAAAAAAAGAAAAACCCTCTCCTCCTCTCTCTCTCTCTAATCCTATCTCTCTCTAGACTCATTCAATAAAATATAACCCTAACTCTATCTTTATATACTTGTAAAAAATAAAATTCTCTTTGTGTGTGTATGAGTGGTTGTTCTTGTGTTCTTAAATGGGAATGGAGCAAAACAACGTGATTGCACCGTTCATTATGAAGACATACCACATGGTTAATGAACCAAACACAGATAACCTTATCAAGTGGGGCCCATCTAACAACAGTTTCATTGTTCATGATCCCTTAGAATTCTCTCACTCTCTTCTCCCTCTCTTCTTCAAACACAACAATTTCTCTAGCTTTGTTCGTCAACTCAACACTTATGTAAGTAACCTAATCCAATTATCAATTTTTTAGTTCATAGTTCATTTCAAAAACTAAAACAAACCCACTTCACAAACTCACTTTTTTATTAGTTGGTATTTTTATTTCTTAATAATTCGATCAAATGAAGACCTAATTTAGTCCGTCACAATTTCTTCGGGTTGGTTGGTATAATATATTCTAATTAGTCTTTGATATATTTTTATGACTAAATTAGTAATATATTTGTCTGAATTGGGTAGCAAGAAAATTGTGAGGATTAAATTGAGTTTTTAATCAAATTCAAATTTTGATTATTAAAATTTTTGTGTTTTGTGTTTTGTTTTTGTTTAGGGTTTCAGAAAAGTGGATCCGGATAGATGGGAATTTGCAAATGAATGGTTTCTTAGAGGACAGAAACACTTGTTGAAGAACATAGTTAGGAAGAAACATGTTGGTGGTATTGGAAATGGAAGGAATAATAATTATTATAACAATAATAATTATTTTAATGAGGTCAAGTTTGAAGATTTAGAAGAAGATGAAGCTATGGTGACGGAAATAGCAAAGTTGAAAGAAGAACAAAGAAATTTAGAAGAAGAGCTTCAAGGAATGAACAAGAGATTAGAAACAACTGAGAAAAGACCACAACAAATGATGGCTTTTTTATGTAATGTCGTTGAAGATCCTCAAATTTTGTCTAGAATACTTAATGAAAGGGAGAGTAAAAAATTTGTTGATAAAAAGAAACGACGGTTGATATCTCCGGTGGCGGCGACAACGTCGACTTCCTCGGAGTCGTCGGGCATGGCGGTGGCAAATTCGGTGAAGATGGAGTTTGAGGAAGATGAGGTAACGGTTTGTAATAACATAATGTCGACGTCGCCGGAGGTTGGTTTTGAAATTGATTATTTACACCGTGTGCCGCCGCAGGAGGTGGCTCCGGTGGGTGGTTGGTGGGGGCAGACGGAGTTTGGACATATGGGTTATGGGCGTGGTTGTGAAGTTTCACGGATGCCGGTTGTGTCTCCAGCGGCGGCACCGATAATGTGGGGTGAGAATAGAAGTGATAGTAGTAAAAAAGGGGGTGTGGGAAATTTCAGTGAAATGGCGGCGGAGAATAGTAAGTTGCCACCTTATCCTTTTTCGTTGTTAGAAGGTGGCTTTTAGATTTTCTTTCATAAAATTTTATCTTGGATTCTATTAAAAGATCTATTTTTCTCTTTTTAGATTTCTTTGTAATATCTCTATGTATTTTTTTAATTTGTGTGTAAAGAGATAAAATAAAACGTCAAAAGGAGATAGAAAATAGAAACCATTAGATATTTTTTTAGAGGACAAACCATTAGATATTTTGTTGTGTTGAATCTTGAATTTATGTTTATTGTTTCATAAAAATGAAGTTTAATTAAGTTGGGTTTTGGGCTGATGAAGGTAAAAAAAATTGTGATTAAACAAAAAATTAGGTTTACATGAATTACATATTATCTGTCTATATTAACAATATGATTTAAACTCTGATCTTTACATTGATATCTTCATCTATTTAACGGTGGTATAATGATTTTAAGATAATTTTTTCTTAAAAAATGACATTTTTCAATACTATGTATAACGAAGCTATACTAAATGTTATTTTTATTAAATTATTGTTAATTAAAGTGATATTAATGATTATTCTATAAATGTCTTTGAGAATGTTTAAACTTTGTGTCTTAAGGTTATACTCAAACTTTTACAGCTAAATCTAAGCAATAACTTTTTTTATTGAAGGAAAAAAGTTACCTCAGATTTAGTTGTAAAATTTTAGTAGTAACTTAATTTGGTAATTGTCTTAGGAAAATGCTAATTTAGGGCACAAGATAAGAATTTAAAAGTTGAATTAAAAAATAAATATTACATTAAAAAGATAAATTTTTAAGTTTTATTAAATGGAGAGGATCCTTGCTATTTTTAAGATTATGAATGCACAATTTCTAAGAGTAAATTTCTATATTTAGTTTTTTTATCTTGTGTCCTTAGACACAAGTTAGCAAGACCTTTCAAACAAATTTAAACACACATCTCACACACACATAATATGGAGCCTCCATGTCAACTATAATCATTGTAGGCCATTCCTTCTTTGTACCTAGGTTTACTATGGAATTCTGCTCTTTACCCAAACGATTTTACTCATTCCCAAAGTAAATGACCAAAATACCCCTCTACATGTTAACTCACGCCAGTTATATTTTCTGCGTGACTTAACTCACGCTGGTTAAAAACTTCAACAATGGATATATAACTCATCTGAAATATAAAAAAGTGGATATGTAATTTGAGGCTAAATAAGGACATATAAAAAGTGGATATGTATAATAAGGATATGTGATTTGTGCTGGCCATACAAATAAATGCATTGTGCTGTCCATGCTTTTATATGTGTTTTGTCTACAAGAAGCCATGCGTTATTGGACATTTAGAATTGTTGCAGCATGTGAAAAAAGGTTATTTACTAGTATAGAGGGAATTAGTTGCAGCACTTGCTTTAACACTCGTGCTAACTAATAATAAGACGAAGGCACTATAATTGTTGCAACACTTGAATAGTTTGCTAAATATTGGAATTTCAATGCCTATTCATACAGAAAATCAAAAAGGAAACCAGCGTGAGTTAACTCACGCTGGAGTTCAGTGTATTTTTTCTACGTGACTTAAGTCACGCAGCGTGAGTTAACTCGCGCAAAAATTACACTAGCGTGAGTTAACATACGTAGGGATATTTTGATCATTCACTTTGAAAATGAACAAAATCGTTTGGATAAATAGCAGAATTCTTTACTATGCCCTACCTCATGTGCCTACCTTCCACTTTGCCACCCTAAATTGTTAAGCTTGTTTAAGCTGTTAGCCCATGCCCTTCTTGCCTATGGTTATCTACCTTTACATCTCACACATGCTATGCTTTACAGCCAACAGCTGTACACAACAGCAGCAACAAAATTATTAAATTATGGCTTATGCGTGAAAAAAAAATTAGAAACTAAAATGGAATATGTCTGAAAAAATCAGACCAGAAGTATCAATTTACATTGGAATAACAAGGCAACAAAACAAAAAATGGGGCGAAAAGGCAAGACCCCTTGATACAGTTAAATTCCCAAACAAGGTAAGGGATTCAACCACAAAAAATATAAGAGTAAGTAAGTTTAGGGCGATTCGCTTTCAGCCACCAGAATGATTGAAGCTTAACTTTGTCGAGTAATTGATCAAGCGATGCCTTCTTTTGGTGAAAGACCCGAGCATTTCTTTCAATCTAAATGACTCATACACAAGATAGTCATATGAGGTTAAAAGCTGAGGGAATACTTTTAGAAAACCCGTCTAAGGTGCCAAATTGATTTAAATGGTCTGACACATGTTCCGAATATATTAAGTTAACGACACCATACCAAAGTTTCTCAAAAAAATCATAGAGATAAATAAGTGTTCTGCGTCCTCTATCGCAACCGCATGTGCAAAGCACTGTTATGAATGACAAGAAAACAGGTAGCAAACTATACAGCAGTACTAACCCCAACACAAATAAGAAAATACATATCATACATTTTCTATTAACTTAAGAGAGTACATGTAGACCCAACAAGTTGGATTTGCAACAACAAAACTAACATTAATCAAATAAACGGAAATGTTTTGTTTTTTTCATACACATTTCGACAATACACATGCACTTTTGACTCTTTTACTATTATCCTTAATGAATAGAGGAGGACTAACGTGTCTATATACATATCTATATGTATCTCTATCGTGTTTAATTGAATACATGAAGAGATATCAAATTTGACATACACATCAAATATTTTTGGTTAATAAGATTAAAGAAAAACTTTTTTTTTATATAGTTTCAAATTTTTCCTTTTATCCTCTCAAAAAAAAAATTGTTCCTATTGCAGTGGAGTAATTCCTTTCATAATGAGATTTAATACTTTTTAATTAATATTTTAAATGATATTATAAAAAGAATAAAATAGTTTAAATGAAGGACAAGTTTTGATAATTCCTATTACTCTCGTTTTTTTCTTCTTCTAATAATGGAATTGCATTAACTATCCAAACCGGTGGAAGTCGTACCGAGAGAATTATTACACATGAGAATATTTAATAAAGGAAAAGAAAATTATATCATAACTAATAAGTTGGAAGAAGTAGAATGAGCTCGATGTGAAAGAAGGTCTGCACATTTATTCGAGCCGTGACCAATATGATGTAACTCAATATTTATATTAGGAGTCTGGAGAATGTATGAATGCAAGTACAAATAGCTGATGAGGAATATTGGTATAGCCATTATGAATCATATTCGCTGTCATTTTAGAATGAGATTTAATTAACACATGTTGTAGCTGTTGGGATTGAACAAGTTGAAGGCCGGAAAGAATTGCCACAGTTCAGTTGCAAGGGTATTTGAAGATGAAACTTTACGCATAAAACAATACAATTCATTTTATTTATTTTTTGACAATATTCAAACATGTAAAATAATGTATACAAGTCATTATTTTGACCAAAACCTTTATCATGTGTCTGTGTTACAATATTAGTACTTGCTCAAAGCAATTGACGGAATGATGAATATATTGTTTGGGATAGTTATTTTGGGTCTGTTATCAATTTTAATTTCTCCATGTTAAAGAACCTTGTAGGAGTCATAGGGTATAGCCATAAGAGTGTATACCAGGGCAGCGAGGCCAACAGAAAAAGTAGCTTGACATACTCCATCGTTGTCGTCATGGTTTCTGCTACTAAGCGAGTTGGACAAGTACAAGCTTGTCTATAAAACTCATAGTTTTGCCTTGACGAACATCTTGTCCGAAACACAAATGCACATTCCAATTCCAATCCGACAGTCACTTGTCAACGTTGCACTTGCCTTCCATGTACTGGTTTCTGCCAATTTTGTTGTCTGGCAGCAGTCCCCACACAACTGTCATCTGTTTCTCAAATTCCCTTGAAACATATAACAAAATTCAAAGAGCCAGTACTAGAGATAAAGGAAGGTTCCTATTAACCCAGATAACGATGTCTTGGGGGCGTTATCGTTAGTAATGTACACGATAGCGCTCATTCCATTAGCAAAATATGTTTTTTATAGTTCTCAAAGCTAATGATAATGGAGAAGGTAACAGATTCACTTTCACACTCAGAATTATGTACTTTGATTCATGATTTTTATATGTTGATTGCTTAACTGTAGGAGGAACATTTGCGCTGTACTCGCTGGTTTGTAGGTATGCAAATGTGAATCTGCTTCCGAATCGCCAACAAGCTGATGAACAAATCTCTAGTTTTAAGCTCAAACTTCCCACGCCAGAACTCAAAAGGGCGTAGGAAGTCAAAAGCTGATGTGCATTTCTTTTGAATGTATAACAAAAAAAAAAAACGGCAGATCTGCACATTCAAAAGCAAAGGAATTGTGATGCCCAGGTAGCATTTTGCAATGCTTTGCTCTTAAAATTCGTCAGCTGATATGTGAAAAGTAAAACCCAAGCTGTGTGATTGGTACTAGCGATAAATCTTTTAACCTTGAGACATCACAGTCCTTGAATCATAGAACTCAGAGATCTGCTTTTGTGTGCTTGAACATGAAACAACTTCCATAAATCTGACACAAATACTTGAAAAGAAATGCTCAAGTTGTTATTCCTTAAATAAATTTTTTTGCCTCATGGTACTTAAAAGACTTTTACAACAAAGGAGACAAAAATCAATTGTTACAACATTATGCCTCAAAATAGAACACCAATTGACCATAGTAATAAAGGATGAATTGAAACCATGACAACAAAAAATGAAACTAAATTTGTTAACTGATAATGAGCATAACTGACATACTTGAAAAGAACAGTATATATTCCTGCTTTAGCTGTGTGATTGGAATATATTCATAGCTTAAGCAGGCCTAATTTATTGATTTGGATTTGGAATGAAAATGAAAAAAGAAAGCAGAAAATTAAACAGTGGCATAGATATTGCCAGCAGTGTTATAATAGACTAAACATTCAAAATAAAACACAGTGGCATAAAGACCATCCGGTAAAGGCCAAAGATCATTCCTTTCATTGATATGGGAATCAGATTAGTTTCCAAAAGTAAAAAAACTAAACATTCAAAATAAAATTGATAAAGGAAGATCAAAAGATTTCTCGATTTACTTGACAATAATTGTGATATGCACAATTGACAAGCCACTTTGAATACAAGGTAATATCTCAATGACCGAAATCATTTTCCTCCCAGTGAAAACGAAAAAAAACTAATTACTTGTTCCTCCAATTGGAAGAATAGTATCCTTGTATATTATTATCCGACTAGTATGACCCACTCCTTTGTAACCAAGCTCCGCAATCCTTTGTGTACTTAAATCAAGCCAAACTAGTTCTTCATCTTTTCCTCAGAAGAATATTTCTCTTTTCATCCCCACTCCAATAGGACGCTGAATGCACGACAATGGTCCAACAATGAAGAGTTTGGTCCACGCTTCCTTTATGCCGAATTCACCCAAAATTAATACGAGAAAAGTAGTTTTGTCTTCATGATGTGAGATCAAGGCAATGAACCGACTTAAGAAGCAGCATCCTTCTTATTTGAATTTGGAAGTGGCATGGTGGCAGTAGAGAGGAGTGATGATATTTCCGGGTAGCAAAGCAGATGAAGAAGAGAAAAACAGTCCCTATTAAGGGCAGGTTTTCGTGTATTGAAGAATCCGGGTAGCAACATTGTAGTGTGATTCCACAGGATCAGAAACATATTGGCTGAGCTTACTGACAAGAAGAGCAAGGTCTGGTCTAGTGTTTGCGAGATATAGAAGACGACCAAGTAATCTCTGATAAAGCTTGGGATCCGGATAGCTAGGGAGTGCCATCATCTTTTTGTAACTTTGAGGTTATGTAAGATTGGAACGGCTAAATTTTATTAGGCAGAACTTGGTGTAAGGCACACCGAAGAACGCAACAAACAGCAGCAAAATACAAAACAAGTTCTGCACAAAAATGGGACACTTCCCATAAACTCCAAACATGGAAAACCAAAGCTCTAACAACTTAGCAAAGCCTGGCATACTACGCGCCCTAACACAGCAGCGCTCTCCTACACCAAAAAAGAGACTACAGAAGTGGTTTTAGCAGCAAACAGCACCATGATCCAAATAAAAACCAGCAAAAAACAGCCAGCAGAACACCCAAAAAAACAGAAACAGATGACAGCAAAAAACAGACAGCAGCCGCGCCCCAACTGCTACCTCCGGAAGCATTCCCTCGGGTTCCAACACCATTCATAGTACTAACACGGCGTGATTTTTAGACGCGTTAAACTCCACCGCCAAGACAGCACCTTTATATCCTCCACTAAATCCAACCACCTAATATCCATATTGTTAAAAATACGATTATTTCTAGCTTTCCAAATAACCCACAAAGTTGTATGCCAAATGAGCCTCAATCCCTCTTTAACCTTCTTACTAGTTGCCATACCATCCCAACACGCCCAATGAGTGTACACATTCGGAGGCATAATGAACTCCCCCTCCACCCAACAAAGAAGCTCAACACAAATCTTTCACACCACTTGAAAGTGCAAAAAATAAATGGCTTTCCGATTCCCCCACCAAATCACAAAGGACGCAATTCAACGAAGCATTCTCCGGTAAGACGTTCCTATGGGCAAGATTAATTCGGGTTGGGATTCGGTTAAGGATAACCTTCCAAGAGAAAGCTACTACTTTGGATGGAGTCGGACTCTTACAAATTTGCCCGAAGACCCTCCCTTCTTCCTCCCCCATCACCTCGAAATGGCTCTCTAGCGAAATCAACCTATTGTAAGCGGACTTAACAGTAAAACTCCCACCATCCTCCAATCTCCAAACCCACTTATCTACCCCTTCCGTCCACACATGACCATGCAAGACCTCCATCATGTTGTTGAGATGCTCTTCCTCCCATACAAAAAACCGGCGACGCCACTCAAATCGCCAATCCCTTCCGACCTCCGTAGTCATCCAAACATCCGCCACCTTTGCCTCTTTGGTTTGACATCGCATAAAGCCGAGGGAATTGTTCGCGAAGAGTCGTGTCTCCCCTCCAAATGTCACTCCAAAAACAAGTGTTCTCTCCCTCATGCAGCTTTCTTTGGTTGAGAGACATACCTTTTCAGATTGAGCAACTTCTATTCCAAGGAAGAATTTGGGGGAGCCAAGGTGTTTAATTTGAAATGTAGAGAGCAGGAACTTTTTGACAGCATCGATTTTCTTTTAAGTCATCGCCGGTTAAAACAATATCATCTACATAAACCAACAAAATAGTGAGATGATTATCAAAGTACTTAACAAATAAAGAGTAATTTAAAATGGACTGAACATAGCCTAAAGACTTGATGGAAGAACCAACCTTTGGTTCCAATATCTACTAGCTTGCTTCAAACCATAAATGGATTTTGTTAATTTACAGACTAGGTTGGCTTTGGATGATTGAAAACCAGGAGGAAGTTGCATATACACTTCTTATTGGAGACCACCATGTAAGAATGCCTTATTTAAATCCAATTGATGTAAATAATGAGGATTACCTGTGATGATGTTGACTATAGGCTTAGAACGAGGAATAATTCTTTGGTAGAGTTTAAAGTATGCTTTCTGTCAATTATCTTCGAGATTCGAGTAGCGGCTATTGATGCCTCTAAAATGAAGCAAGATTTGGTGTTGTACTCATCAGAGACCTTCATATATAGTAAATTCAAGTCAAATTTCTGCGAAATGAAGTCAATATTGTGAACGTGATTTTACAAGAGTCTTTATCTTAGAGCTTGAAACATTTATTTTCACTTGGCAAGAAAATTGTAACAAAAAAGGAAAAAAAAACTGTTAAAATCCTCACCAAATAATACATATTTCAGCACAAAACTCATTGCCACCCTTTTCTCTCATTTGGTCCTGACCAGAACACTCCCAACCCAAGATTGGATTGTCCACTCCACGTAGCATATAGAAACCCTAAACTTCAAGTAATCACTCCCTTTGTTTGACAGTTCTTTATGCCAAGCTCCATACATGTTTCAAGAGACAAGCTGAACCTTTTCAATGTTTTCTTCTGACCTACATACGAATAAACAGTTCCAACAAATGAGATTTCTTGTTCTGTTATACTACCGGCAAATCCAAAAGCATCCTTCATTTTACCATTCGGCTCTTTCACAACCTTTGCAAATACTAGTGGCTGGCATGATCATCATGATTGAAAATGCAAAAGAAGCGACTGCAAATCTCCAAGATAGGAAGAGTGTCACTATAAGCTAGAGAAAATGCTGAGAGGTGAACCAAACAAAAACTAGTCTGATATATACTGAAGTAGTAAAAAAAGTATTGGAATGACATGGAGTTATGAATTCAATTAATTTTTAATAATGATTAGATGAAAGTTTCAAAAGTTAAAAAGTTTGGATTTTTAATTGAAAGAAAATAACAATAATAATAAAAGTTGTCTTGGGATTATTGGTCCCTTCACAAACAAACTCTGAACCTAACTTTATATTGGATCTACTTTCTAAAAATAAGTTTCTCTTAAGCGTATTAAAGCTTCTTTCGAAGTCAGTGAGTTTGTTCCTTTAGCAACCATGCATATTCTCATGGTTGATTGCTATTAGAATCCTTGAAGAACAAAACTTTATATGTCTCAAGGTTTCCTAGACTATTCTCATGTTTCGCAACCTTTGTCTAATTTCACTTGTTCTAATATCAAAGTTCCGCTGTCGCATTATGAATTGATATTTGTGATGATGAATTAACAAATATTAACCCTCTGTTGTCGCATTATGAGTTTGGTATTTGTTAATTCATTATAAAAACGGTGAAATTAGATTAGAAAGTAGATTTATATAAAATTAGGGTTTATGACTTGATTTAATTAGGATTATGTCATTAGACTTATCCAACAATCCCAAGACAAGAATAGTTTACTCACTAACATTCATTGTAGACATAGAAGAGAAGAAAAACATAAAATAAAGGTGAACTTTTATTCAAAGAAACAATTGTCACTTATTATTTCCAAGAACAAAAGATGATTTGTTGTGATAGCTAACTACTCTTAGTTTACAATGACTTAAGTCTTAAGAAATATAATACTAGAATGTTCCACAAGAAACCACAGGCTTTTAGGTCAAAAGTAAACTAATAGGTAGCTTGTCTATGAAGCAGAAGCAGCAAAAGAGCATCTTGAAGGCTGGCACGACCGTGCTGCTGGTGGCACGGGCGTGCCAAGTTCCTGACTTGGGGGTGACATATTTTTGTCCCAATTTTTCGTATCTTAATCCTGAATCAGCTCCTAATCCTTTTTCTTTTTCTCCAAGACTCAATCTATCAAATTTTTGTTCCTGAAATATAATAACTTGCAATTAAAGTAAAATAGTTCTGAAAAGGAAATAATATTAAATAAAACAAAATCAAATCTAAATAAAACAGACTCAAATAATATATTAAAAACACTAATTTATTGATTCATCAACTGTGCTTGAGGATGATACCACTATCAATAATCTAACATGTAAGAACTTGAAAAGTAATGTTCAAATTGTTATTCCATGGATAAAAAATTGCCACATGATTCTCAAATGACTTTTACAACAACAGAGATAAAGCTCAATTATTAGTAATGAGAAATGTTACAACATTATAGCTCATGACAAAACACTGATTGACCGAAGTACTACGAGATTAGTTAATTTGAACGAAGCAGAGACCATTCTTTTCAGGGTTGATAATGGTTTTCACCCCTGTAATATATGTCATTTCTGGTTTTAGTCCTTATAAAATTTTCGGTTTGGATTCCGTCCTCGTAAAAATCTTTTTTTCTGGAAAACCCCCCTCCCCCATCTAACTCAGCAGATTCGCTTATGTGGCGTTGAGTTGGCTTTTTTATTTTTTTTAATTGGTCACATGTAAAAAAAAACATTTCCACATCAGATTTTATTTTAAAAAAATTTGAAAATTAATTATAAAAAATTTAAAAAAATCATAAAAATATTCAGATTATTTTCAAAAAATTTTAAAAATCGAAAAAAAAAAGCAGAAAAATATTCATATTTTTTTCCAAAAAATTTAAAAATCGAAAAAAAGTAAGATTTTTTTTTCTAAAATAAAAAAAATCAGAAAAAACATTAAGATTTTTTTTCGAAATTTAAAAAATTTGTTTTTTTACGAAGATTTTTAAAAATTCTGGAATTTAATAAGTTTTTTTCTATAAAAAAAATTATTACCAATTTTTTTTTCGAAAATTTTATTCCATAATTTTTATAAAATCTTTTTTGAAATTAAAATATTGGAAAAAAATATTGTTTTTTATGAAATTATAAAGATTTTACGATTTTTCCATTTTTGCCATCATCGTGGAAATTCCATTTTTCATAGAATTAAGCTCTTCGTTAGAGGAGGCTGAAATCATAAAATCTTATTAAAAATTTCTATCTATATGGAACTTAATGTATTTCTAAATTTTCTAAAAGAATTCGAAAAAGTTCAGATTTTTCTTTCGAAATTAAAAAGTTGCTTTTTTATATACAAAGAAAAAAATTTGTAGTAAAACACATTTCTAGATTTTTATTTTTAAAAAAAATCCGGAATTTTTTTCTAATTTTTAGAATTTTTTATTTTTCAATTAATATAAATGAATTTATATTTTTTTTTGGCTTTTTTAAAAATAAATTTCAGATATTTTAATAATAAAATCTGATGTGGCCAATTAAAAAAAATAAAAAAATGAAAAAAAAAAACCAAGTCAGCACCACATAAGCAAATCTACTGAGTTGGATGGGGGAAGGGGGTTTTCCGAAGAATAAAAAAATTTACGAGGATGGGAACCAAACTGAAAATGACATATATTACAGGGGTGAAAAACACTATTAACCTTTCTTTTCATAGAGAAGTTATTTCTACATAAAACTAGAGGAAATCCAGTGAAGCTAAATGATCATTGTTTTCATTGATATAAAACAAAGATACAAAGATTACAACAAAAAAATAACAAACTAGCAACTCCAACACTTACTACATAACACTACCACTACTAATCAATAGAAACAAGATACAGCTATGATCACCCTCTCAACCATAAAGCTAACAAAGCCCTAGAAGGAAAGTACCAGATGCTTGCAAAAAACAAAGAAGTCTCCACTAGACAGTAAATACATACTGTTAAGGCACAAAAGACACAGATCAAAGTGTCCCCGACCAGGATAGCCCTAACCACAATCATATATCTGTTGGTGAAAAGAGGAACAACAATTAATCATTTATTCCTTCAAATGGAAGAATGCTTTCCTTGTAAATTGTTATCCGACCTTTACGTATATCCACTTTAAAACCAAGCTCCTCAATCATTTGGATACTCAAATCAAACCAAGCTGGTTCTTCATCGTTTCTTATGAAGAATATTTCCCCCTTTGTACCCACTCCAATTGGAAGCTCAACACAAGGCAATGGTCCAATAGTGAAGAGCTTGGTCCATGATTCCTTCATACCAATCTCACCCATAATTGATATGTGAAAAGTAGTTGTTTTCATAGTATGAGATCAATGCAATGGACCCATTTAACACTGCCAAGTTTCTCCAATTGGTTTCAATATCAAAACAATCATCTACATCTGAGGGTATGGGTGTTATGAAGAACACTTCGTTGCACAAGTAAAATGATACCAAACTAGGTTGAAATGGGATATTATGTTTTTTCCAATATCCATAATCCTTCTGACACAACCAATGACACACTTCATCCATGTAGACATGGTTGCCCTCCGTAGTGTCCAAAGAAGTCGGCATGTCAACATCAAGTTTCCTCCAAGAGTTACTTCTTAGGCTATATATCTCCCATAAGGGTTCAAAATATTTATTTCCGAGACATTGGTATTCCTCATTTTCTGGATTTGCAAAGAAAATATACGGAACGACCTTATAGTCATCTGTAACAGAATCATAACCAAATCCATCAAGATAACACACAATGTTATAACCACGCTTAACATCATCCGGAACATAAGACTCATACGGACTGGGAGGAAGCATCTTGAATTTCTGTGTAGCTGGGTGCCACAATGCATGTTCGTATCTACAATGTTGATGGAGCAAGATTATCCCATTAACACTACCAAAACCAAAAATATCAAAAGATTCATTATGCCTAAATGGATTTGAGAAATCAAATTTAACCATATTCTGAAACCTGTCACCAGAAACAGTATGCAAAACTTGCATCTCGCTCATATGTGGCCAGGTTGAAACCTTTAAGAATAGAGATGCTCCATCGTAACGAGAATTAGATGATGATACGAAATTGTTGCAGAACATGTTCATGAAATGAGTATTTTCAGATAAGGGAGACCATGATTTGCGAACAGATTCAAATCGTTTAAAAGATTTAAGAGGAAGTTTTGATAGAATGGAGAAGGCAATATCATCAAATATACAAGTGTTTGTTGCAGACACAAATTTCTTCTTCTTCTTCTTCTCCGCTGATTCGAGACAAGACAGAAGATCTTCTTCACTTTTGAGAAATCTTTTACTTGAACGCAAGTGAATGAAACCGTTCTCCATTGAAGCTAAGCGAACTTCGTTTGTCACTGATTTCTCCTTTTTCTTCTTCTTCTCCATTGATTCGATTTTGGAATGTTAGGGTTTTGATTTTGGAATGGTAAACCCTAACTAGCCTTTGGATTCGACTTTGGAGTGTTAGCGTTTTGAGTAGAAAGACAGACAAGCTGTTGAGATGAGACTCGGACTATAAAAAGAAGGAAGGTATTGTGTTTCTATTTTTTTTCTTCCTGTGTACTTACCAACTGAGTGAAGATCACGAGGAGGACCGTGTTTCTATTTTTACTTGTGTTTTCGTATTCTTTTCTTCCCTTTTTTTTTTTAAGTAAACCATCGAATTTGTTTTGTCTTGGTAAGTCATTCTCAAATTAATCTATGATTTTATTAATGTTTCAAATTAATTCGTCTTTGTTAAAAGTTTCTCGATTTGGTCATTGTCTTTATGTTTTTGACACATGATGAAAGACCTAATTGAGAAACTTTTGACAAACACAGAGACTATTTTGAAATATTAACAGAGGTTAAGGACAAATTTGAAAATTTATCAAAAAGATAGGGACCAACTTGATGGTTTAGTCATTTTTTTAAACATCTCTATTTAGTCCTTGAATTATATAAAATTCATCAATTTAGTCCCTGACATTAGATGTTGTATATACTTTAGGGACTAATTTGTAGGATTTACATATACTTTAAGGACTAAACCGCCAGATTTTGTATAGTCTATGGATTATTTATTATATTTTTTATAGTTTATGCACTAAATTGATGAGAGATTGATAGTTTAGGGACTGAATTGATGATTTATGCTTATTTTTATGGCGTGTTAGGAACAATATCTTTTTGACATTCACTATTTTATTGGATAAAATCAAACTAGATTATTTATTTTGAAAATAGGTCAACATAAAGTGGTGTGATCTACATAAATTTTATAAATAAAAGAGTGTATGATTGATAAATTATTAGAAAGAAAGTATTCTTGCTATAAAAAAAATGATTGAATAAACCATCAATTTTGTCTATGAAATATCACTCTCTTAGTCTCCATTCTATAAAAACATACTAAGTAGTCCCCAAATTATTTGAAATCCATCAATTTAGTCCATAACATTAGATGCTATCGGCTAAATTAATAGATTTTCATATACTTTTAGGACTAAATTGATGGATTTTATATAATTTGAAGAACTTTGTATATTTTTATTGTTTAGGAACCAAATAGAAAATACAATGATAGTTTATTCATAATGAATTTTATGGTGATTAAGGGCACAACTTTCCACCTTTCTATTGTGTTTAAATATATGCTTATTTTATCGTATTTGGTTATAACGTTTTTTGAACATGGCATAAACAAATAAAATTTTAACTTATAATATTTTTTCTAGTATAATTGTTTATATTATCATGGAATTTAACTGATTCCTTAATTAAATAAAGTTTTTGGTTTAAGGTAATAAAAAAAATTTCTTTCTGAATTGTGTCGGAGTTTTGATCTGAAAGTATTTCGTTACCATCTATAAAACCACCCTATTTTCCTTAATTGCAATTGGTTTCTTCATGTTGCTTCTGTTGTGTTTATGTTGTTCAATTAAGGGATCCTTTGCTTCTTTTATTCATTTTTAGGAAAAACTCCAAAATTTACTCGTAGTGGATTTTTATCTTTATAATATACTTCCTTTAAAACAAAATCCTTTATAATATACTCATATGCAATAGTTTGCTCTCACTTTATTTTAGTGCAAAAGATCTCCAAATTATACTTTTATCTTTCATTTTAGGCATTCAATTAATAAAATTGATTATTTTTCATAATAGTTTAAAGATTAAATTGATGTATTTTTTTTGTAATATAGAGACTTTTTAATTGATTTTAATAATTTAGAGATGGAATCACGCCTATTCAAAAAGTAATTAGAAAAATTATTAAACAAAGAAATAGAGGCACGCAACTTCAAACTATTTTTTTCAGTTGGCATCTTCTACATCTCACAAAATTAATGTAGGTGTATACATTAATGAGATTTGCTAAAACACACCTACTAAATTTTATGTATGAGTGTTTTAGGAAGCTACACCTTAGACTATATTTAACCACTTTTTAGTGTTATTATTTGCTAAAATACTTCTTCTAAAAAATAAGTGGGAGTATTCTAACAAATGCCTATAGGAGTTGCTAACATACACCCACTTATTTTTTAGAATGAGTGTTTTAACAACATTCATCTTAAGGTGTATTTAACAATTTTTTAGTTATATCTTTGCTAAAACACATCTTAATAAAAACTAGTGGATGTATCCTAGCAAACCCCTACATTAATTATTAATGTAGGAGTAACATTTACTCCCTCCGTCTCACAATTACCGTCTCTTTAACATTTTTTTAAAAAATAATTGTCACTTTACAGTACCAGTGCAACATTTATTATTTTCTTCCATTATTATATTCTTATTTATTGAATTTCATCCAACTTAACTGCTTCACTAACTACAATTAATAAGTGTGTTTTAGTAAATGCTACTAATTTTACCATTAAAATCAACACAATTAATCATTTCCTTAATAATCGTGCACAAACCTTAAACGACTAATATTGTGAAACGAATGGAGTAATTTGGATCTTCATATCATATAATAGAGCCAAAATTAAAATTTCTGTTCATCCAATGTTGACATAGCTTTTGGCAGATCAATTAATTGCTTGTTGTCTATACATATGAATATTTTTCAATAGATCAATTCCCTCAAACACATAAAATTGTCCCAAAAAATACTTAACATCTTCAAAACACAAAAGTGATAAATTAGTGAAAACAATATAAGAATACATTCCTTGGTGTCACTACTCTACTCAAAGCGAGTGTAAACAAATCTAAACTGAAAAAAAATACTTCACGCTATTTTAATCAGAAAGTCTCATAGTAAAAAATCTACTTAAACTCAAAGGAACACACATCATTTAATCTTCATCTATTTCATGTGAAGTGTGTGCAACATCGCAAGCTCATATACATACATTAACAAGAAATAAGTAGGGTGAGAAAAGAAACAATTTTAATTCGGTGGTTCCTTCTTCCGAGACGGAAGAAAATTGCTTTTCTGACATCAAATACTTCATAATAACACATGTAAATGACGTTTTTGCCCCTAACGATAGTTAACTACCGCTGGTTTTGTCCGGCAGTAGTTAACTACCGTTCACTTGTTAAGCTTAAAAAAAAAACTCCAGTGGTAGTTAACTTCCGTGGAGCATGAAAACTGATTTTTTTTTTTTTTTACTTTTGTTGCATTAGGCTTCAATGGGTAATGGATGAAAAAGAGGAAAGTATTGAAAATGCTATGAAATTTTGAAAGTGAGACTGACTTTGATTAGTTGATGAAAATGGATCAAAAGTAGTCAAGACTAGTCATGTTAAAATGAAATGAAAACTCACTGCAATACGTTGTTTTCTGAGATTCTATCTTTACCTTTTTTTTTAGTAATACCATATCTCCTTACCTATTTTTGGTGCTATAAAAAATTGCAAGATTATCATGAAATCTGTTGTTGTTGCCACGACACAAAAAATGCATGCTAGCCATGTGCACTAATATTCGGTACTCCTGTTTCACTTCATACACAACAAATATCCAGGACATAAGTAACCATTGGAGCCTAATGCAACAAAAGTAAAAAAAAAAAAAAAAAAAATCAGTTTTTATGTTCCACGGTAGTTAACTACCACTGGAGTTTTTTTTTTAGTTTTTTTTTTTAAGCTTAACATGTAAACGGTAGTTAACTACTGCCAGACGAAACCAGCGGTAGTTAACTACCGTTGGGGGCAAAAACGTCATTTACATGTGTTATTATGAAGTATTTGATGTCAGAAAAGCAACTTTCGAGACAGAATAAGATGAATATGGGTTATTAACTTGGGCTTTGTAGGCCATCTTTTCGCCTATCTTGTTGAACCATGGGAGCAGTTATCCACACCTCATTTTTGCTATAAAACATTAATGAAAATATTTACGAGGATTCAAACGATAAAAATTATGTTTTGGAAAAAATATATATACTTGGGAAGTATATATATTTTGACAAATCCAATCAAATGTCATAGTGAAGTACTTGTATCGGATATGTACGGGTCTATTTGTATGTACAATACTTGTCCAGTACTTAAATTTTCTTCCTTACTTTTGTTGATAGTGAAATTTGTGGTTTAATATAGTAATAAAATATCATCTGTGTTTTTTAATTTTTTTAATATTTATTGTGATATTTTATTTTTATGTTAATTGAGCAATTTGAATTTATCGTGTCATACAATATATAAAATTCATGTTTTATATTGACATATGTTAATATCTAAAAGTAAATAAGATGTTACATGAATATAAGGTGAGCTGAGTTTCCTAGTAAGGGTGTAAGTTAGAAGAATGCAAATATGAGTTATCAAATCTTTCTTAAGAATGCAAAAAATAGACGAATATGAGTTAGTCAAATCTTTCTTAAATCTTTCACAAAGTTCGAGGAAGTGTAAGAATCAATCAAAATAAGGCAGAACTTGATAATTTGGCTAAATTTTTTTTTGTGTGTGTGCCATTTTTATAGCGCCACAAACTGAAACAACTATTGGCACAGACACATATTCAGAGAGAAAGCACACATGAAAAAAGGAAGCATAGAACGCCGAGAAAGAGAAAAGTTCAAGCCAAACATGGGACACCACGTACTATCAACAAGGGGAAGAATCACACACTACCAACGTAATTAACCGAATAATACCATACTTGTATATTTTTTTAGAGCACATAATCAATCAAACATGCTATTTACGCAAATTTATCACTTAAAGAAACGGAAATCACAGTTGAGAGCCATGAGATGATACCTAGATCAACTTTCAACTCCGAGAACATATACCCCTACCTTTTTATCTCTCTATATAGTTGTATCTCATATCTAGCATTGGTATTGTACACGAATCTTTTCCTCCTAGCAAACATCATTACTCGTATATATTCAAACAAATGTTAAGTCAGAAATTTAACTCCTAACAAGTAGTGATGATAACACAAAAGAGAACTAAAATGAAAGAAATTTGGTGAAAGAGTAAGAACAAAACTTGATTTTTAAGGGAAAAATAAAATGTATATGCTAAAGCAATTTTTTCCCATAAAGGAAGTGACAAGTGTCACAAAAAACTTACATACATAACTGTGAGATTCCGAATTGGATACCTGTGAGACTCCAAATTGGATACCAGTTAAAAATATTTAAACTAATAATAATGATATTAATAGTTGAATTAGATATTAGAGAGCAAAAAATTACTTTCTGGAGCAAGTAGATCAGCCTCCACGAACAAGGGGGGTTGAACTTTAAAATAAATTCAAAACAAATGTTTAGTTGGAAAAATGGGGGGTGCGAAAACCAGACGAACTTGCATGGTATTATATAGTTCAGTCCAATAATATTAGTTTCACTTACACTAAAACGAAAATTGCTTTTCCCACTTCAGAAATTGATATGAAACACCTGAAAATTACACCTACAATTGATATGCTCGACCAAATTTTCATCCCATCCACAAATTTACATAGGACATGAGCAAGTTTGATGAAGAAGGTTTGGAAAATCCAAAAATCAGACGACGTATAGAAAAATAAATTAGCAAATTTATTACTAACTAAAATTATTTCACCCCGAAATAATTATGAGAAAATAATAGTTTTAAACCTAGGATAGATCCCAATGAAAATCCTAATAACATGTGAATTGGTCATTTTTAATTAATTGAATTTCTTGCTTTACTAGTTGTTGTTACGAATCAAAACCCCCATTTTTATTTATGAAAAAAAAAACTTGTTCTTAATTTTAGTTATTGTTAATTCAAAGGTCCTTGAGATATAAAAACTTTAATTTTCAATTATTTTGATCACGCGATTATTTGTATCTATTCAATTTTTTCATGTATTATACATATAAAAAAAATTGGGCCCCAAAATTTGGGAGACTTAGTTCGGTAGAGCTGTTTGTACCTCCTAAGGGACGACCCTGATCACCAACATACCGGAAGACCACACATGCACACAAAACTTTAATACATTGAATATATGTATCACAATATCTTATATATTCAATATTTAGAACATTCATAGTACGATGTTGGAATAACCAATCACATTTGAATCCAAACATTATTTCTCTCAAGTCTCCCACATTATATACTTGCATGCATCACTATTTCAGGTAACATGTCATGCCTCTTGACCACACCTCCATAAATACTTTTGATTAAAGGATCCAACACCAAGATACCAACTCTTGGGGAGTTTGGGGAGCAGTGAGTTCAACAACAAACTAATGATTTAAGTTCACCAAGAGACTAAGACACCACTTCGCTACCTAAAAACTTAAGATATAAGATATATGAATCATCTCTCTTGTATATTTAATGTTTCAAATCTCCCACAACCTCGTTACACCTACACTCTCCAAACAAAATATCTAAATGTAAAGTAGGAGAATAAGATAAATAAAGGAAGCCAGATGTATACTTAAATTGTTTTTGGATTGTGCATCTTGCAAGGAAGAACTCAATCAAATGCATATAACAATGACTCTTCGTTTCCTCTATCAAATTGAGCTATGCGAGACTTGTTCGAAGATATATATTTCAGCCAACTCCAACAATTTGTGCCATGATTGAAATTGAGACATCTTTGACTTTCATTGTTTATACCAAAAATTTAGTTCAAAATAACTAGCATATTTTACCATAAAAAGTATATTCACTTTAGGCTACAATTACTACTAAAACTTTCAATATGAACTTGAGTCTTCACTTCACTGTATACAAAACTGGTTTGTAAGGTTGAGATTATCTCCACTTATAAACACATGTTCATACCATCTTATCCGATGTAAAACTCTTTAATAGAGCATTTGGTAATTAATGGTAAATAGAGATGAATTGAAGGTTCATGAAGATTAGTTTTGGCTTTAGACTCTAACTATTCATCCCAAGTCCTAAGTTAAAAAATTTGTGTGAATACTTTGGATGGAAAAATAGAATTGGTGAAAAGTGTCATTATCCATGTGTAAGATTTGCTACACTCATGTCAGCATGCATACTTAAATTAGGAATGTGTGTGAGAGATGATAATAAAATCTGTTTTGCGTTGGCAAGAACGGATTTGTGTTGCAAGGCCTTTAAGGATTTGAATGTTAAGTGTAGGATTTGTTTCAAGCTCTTCAATGAATTATAACTTTTGATCTGGATAACATCATTTTTTATTTAGATTGCAAACAAGTAGTTGATAATGTAAATTCAAATGTACATATATATTATAAAGTTTAATAGGTTAAAATATGGATCTATGTACTGTTGGCAATGACATCTCTCTACTTGGATGGGACAATATTTTTCATTATCCCATGATTTTATTCTGAATTTTTGTGGCAATGATGAGTTAATTTGGTTTAAGTAAAACAAAGATAGCAACATGAAACCCAAACAAACTCCTCAAAATAGAACCAAAACAAGTAATGTTTATATAAGCTGTGCATGCATTAAAATGAAATGTCCTCAAAGGGCTCGATATCATAAAGTTTGGTTTTAATTCAATAATTAGATTTTTCATATAATTTTTAACTTTTCATATGATTATTATTAAAAATAGTATAAAAAAGGTTCTTTTGAAAATATGTTATTATTATTATTAGAAAAGAATAGTGTAAAAATATGTTATTTTGACGTTACTATTATTAGAAATGAAATATGTATAAGAAATGTACTTTGGTTAAAATGTTAATTAGAAAAGAAATATTTTGTTAATAAGAAATAATTTTTTTTTCCGCTCCCCTCTCTCTAGCAAACCTCCACAGCCAAACCCTTCGCCGCACCTCAATTCCGGGCGCCACGATGTAGACCATAGCTTTTGGTGGTGCGATCAACTTCTTTGGCTCGCGTCACCACCTACAGACCCAAATGGGTCTTGCTCCAAAAGGGTTGTCCCGGTATCAGCTCCGCTGCGGTGGCTTCTTGTTGCCGTCGCGTTTTTGCGGTACTTTTCTCTGGTCCAATCCTGGTTTCGCATTTGTGACACATTGATTTGCGCCGATTAGGTCGGGGGATGGGGTTTACGACGGTATCGCTGCTTTGTGGTCACACCTTGTGTCTGTCCTCTCGTGAATCGGAAGGTGAATCGGTCTCTGGTTCCTTATTCACAGTGGTTGTTTACCGCCGCCGAATTTTCAATATGTTGTTATAGGTGGTTTGAGGTTGTTGATCGCGTTGACGTTTATGGTTGATTTTGTCGAAATCTGAGATGTTCGGTTACACATCATTGAACCTGCCACAATGATCAGAGAACCAATTTACAGTGATGGGAGATTTCATTGCTCTGAATTTTGGCTTGAAATGGTTGTTGATTCTTGAATCTATCCGTGTTGGCGATTGGTTCTTTCGTTGTGCAATGGCCTCGTGTTTTTACTGGATTTGCAGATGGTTTGGCTTGAAAGGGCAATTATAGCTTCTTGTTGTTTGGCAGGGAGTTGCAGGATTTTGAATCGCTTTTGTGCTTGCAGATGATTCATACGCCGGTTTAGCTTCTCCATTCACTATTTGCTACAGGGAGTTGCTGGTTCATGTTGGTGCTTGTTCGTGCTTGCCTAGGTTGTGCTTGTATGATCGCTTGTTGTGGGCCAGAAATGGTTGATTAAATTGATTGCAGCAAACGGTTGGTGCGAGTGGGTTCGCAAATTACCGTGTTGGCGGTCGAGTCCACTACACGTTCAAGCATCTTTCAATGGCTTTGTTCGTTCCATTCGCCAAAATTTAGACACTCTTGGTATTCATAGTTTGCTTTAATTTTTAGGGTTGGATCCTTTTTGTGGATTTTTTATTTTTTGTTTTGCTCGTTTGGGCTGTTTACTGGGTTAGGTTTTATGTCCCCCTAGTTTTTATGTAATTTTTTTCCTTTTTTTAATAATATATATGAGCAATTGGCATTAGATTAGAGTAGGGTTCCAACTTAGTTGGACACTATTCTTTTTTATGTCATTTTGCTCTTGCCTTTTAAAAAAATAAATAAGAAATGTGCTAATTAGGTTGTGGTAACGAATTTTGTCAGCAGCGTGTGTAATGCTTATTATTGGCTCGTATGACAACAAAAAATAAAATACTATAAAAAAACACTTTTTTTTTAAGCAAAAGATGGGTTGCAGAGAGGTCTCCTGCTATAGAACCCAAATCATATATTAAACGAAAGAAAGAAAATAAAGTACAAAGAAGAGGGGGGACAAAAACCAAAACCCTCCATTAAAGCAAAAGAAAACCAAAACAAATAGAAAGCAAAAAAGCAAACTAATGAGGCCAACGACTCGAGGCACCCACCTTGAATCCTTTGCCCATCTGAGGTTGCTTCTTCTTGAATTTCTTCTTTCTAGGGACCACCAATTGAAATGGTTGACTTATGTTATCGTCCAAATCAACAATTTCATTGTTCCGAGCCATGTTAGCCCATGATTCACTTAGAAATTGTTGGGCCTCTGTAGGAACAATCCCTAAAACTTGCATGTCATGAATAACAAATGCACTAAAGTTTGACAAGTCTGAGTTTGTCACCACAATGGAGTTACCTCCCAGAGGAATTATATCTAATATTGCTTCCTCCTGATGATCATCTTGACAGAAAATGTCAGTTGAATCACAATTCATATCAATATTACCCTGACCATAGGGGGTTTCAGTATCTGTTAAATCCCTCAAATTCTCATTACCTTGAGCAACCATGTCTTTTGAATGCATAGTATCAACAACATTAGTATCATCCACAAATCCCAACAGAGGATTATTATCAACAAATGCTTTAGTGGCATTATTTGTTACACATTCAAATGATTCCTTTCCCAAACACTCTTCGGAACAGGCGTAGGTTTGTTCCCCGTGCGTTTATGCTTCTCATTTGTGGCCACTTTCTCTTGATCCACTTTAACAAGTTTACAAAACGAAAAACTATGACTAATGTTATGACATTGCGAACAAAAAAAAGGCAAATTTTCATAAACAACGTTCTTTTGAAAATATGTTATTATTATATAAAAAAAAAAGTAGTGTAAATATGTTATTTTATCGTATTTGTTCTTATAATAGAAATATGTTTAAAAATATTGGTTGGTAAAAAAGTTAGTTAGTAAAGAATTAGGTTGTTAATTAATAAGAAATATGTTAATTATGTTGTAGTAATTAATTTTGGACTTAATTGAATCTTTGGTCCCCTAATTTATTTGTTGTTTTCAATTTGGTCTCTTAACTTATTTGCACACTACAGACAAAATTAAGGCTTAATTGAACCACCACCATTTAATTTTTTACTTTCCTTATTCTTCCTCCTTCTTCTTCATCATAAGCCAAAAAAAGAAAAAGGAAACTGTTTCATGAAACACAAACACAAATTCGAATTCGAATATCAGAGATTTCAAATAAAGTTCTCTCAGCAACAATCTTTCTAAGGAAAAATTTAGAGTTAAGGACCAAATTGAAAACAACAAATAAGTTAGGGGACCAAAGATTCAATTAAGCCTTAATTTTGTTTGTAGTGTGCAAAATTCTTATGAGAACAAAAAAATATCGTAATTAATTTGAATTAGTGTCAACAATGCAAAAGATGGATCAATATATTCTCCATCGAAGTTGAATATACTATAGAAACTATCCCAAGAAAAGGACATTTAAAGCGCGTTTTAAAGAAGGAATTCATGAATTTGTTGCTTTTGTTGCACGACATTGTTAGAAGAGAGGGTGGGATAAGACGTTCGTGTCTTAATTTTACATCTAAGTTGGTTCAGAGTCCACAAAATGTCATAAAATATATATTTAGAGAAGATTGGTTTTGAGGAGGATTATTATGTGTTGAGACATGTGAACAAGAGCTGGATATTAATCATGAGTTTGATATTAATATGCATGTTTCAAACAGTGGAAGAGGATATATCCCCAAATGTGAATCTAAGTATGATGTTAATATGCACATATATTAAAACTTTGGCATGATGGAAGATATGGTCGGTGACGCTCTTGACATAAATCTGTCTTACGATGAGGGCGTTGAATTGAAGTTTTACTCAATGATGGAAAAAGTAAACAAATTGTTGTTTGAAGGGTCATCTGACTTAAGTGCACAAGTTAAAGAAGTTAAAAATGGAATTGAAAAACAAGTTTTATATTGAAAAGATAACTTTCAGTACTTTTAATATTTTGGATGCACAATTTTTAATTTCTAAGAAAAAACTTCAATATTTGATTTCTTAATGCGTGTCTTTGAAGCACAAGATAACATTCCCCTAAAAAAGAGAATCATAAAAGTTCATCCTTTTAAAAATGAATCATAAAAGTTTCTTTAGAAGTCTTCCCTCTAATCACTATTATATACAAAATTTTACTTTTCAGATTAATTGCATAACCGATGTATTTGACCCTTAAAAGTAAAATTTAGTTTGTAATAGTGCTAAAGGGAGTATGCAATAGGATTTCAATATATTTTTTTTCAACAAACATTAAGATAAAATTTTCAACCTGTTCAATAAGACAATTCTTTTAAGTTCTGCTTGAACGTTGGCGTTCTCAAAATTACCTAAAAATCTCCAAATAGGAGTCTCCTATGTTCTAGTTTCTACCTCTTCATTATTCAATTTTCTTTTACACTTTTTAACTATGTTGCGATTCATTCATTTCTTTCTTCTTCAAATAGCCTAGTAGTTTTTTTACCTAAAAAAAAAGCCTAGTTGTTTTTCTTATTGAAGATATGATCTCCTTTATTTTTAATTTTGATTTGAATAATATTTTTATTCTAAAAATATTGTCGCCCCTCTAAAAATGAGCCTTTGTCTATCTCAAGCGTGCCATGAAATGGATTTCGATTTCATGCTCTTACGGCAGGAATCAAGATCGTCCGATAAAAATGTGTGATCTAGATTGTTTAAAATAATTACGTAAATGGGTTAATTCAAATTGTTCGATCTATAATTAATGGTCGAGATGTAAAACAGCTACAAAACTGTGTGGTTTATGACAACAAGCAACCTCGATCCCTATAAAATGCACAATAAGCTAAAGATATTTATGAGTAGGGCTGTTATCTTCCCTCTCTTGTTTTATTATTGGATTGAAGTATAATTTTATTCTTTCTTTATATATTTACCTGTAAACTGTGATCCAACTCTAAAAGAAAAAAAAGGAAACATTCGAGAATATTTGATATGATAAAGTGTTTTTTCTTAAAATTAATTAGAGGTTATGTTAAAATATATCAATATTAAATCTCTTAACAAAAAGTTTTGTCATTCACTATAATCTTATCTTTTTTTTTGGGAAGACACTATAATTTTATCTTTTTTTTTGGTCAAGTAGTCTGGTGGCTAGAATTCACACAATTTAATTGTGGAGAAGTGGGGTGTCCGGGGTTCGAACCCTGACCCCTGCATATAATATATATGCGATATCCCTACCAGCTGAGTTAAGCTCACAGGGATTAATCTTATCTTTACTATCATCCTATCTGACTTACACGTAAATGAAATCGGATTAAAAAAACATTCTATACAAATTAAATGCCTAATCACGGTTTCAATGTATATGGCGCTTCGAGGTGACACATATTGATTGTTTTAAGTGGTTCATATAAAGGAAAAAGAAATATGGTGGAATATATGGTTCCCACTGATATTCCTTTGTCATATAGTGGAAATATATTTATATATTTAACTCACGAATTAGATTTTCCATTGTACGAAACAACTTGTAATTTATTAATTCTATACTAAAAAACATGATTTATTAATTCAAAAGAATGGTTAGGGTCGGAAAGGTAGACAAATATAGACACACATGTACCCATTATAGTTTTCTTACTAAAACCAATAATGATTTGATTAACTTTAATTTGAAAAATGTAAAGTTTAGGTAGATTAGCAACCAATTTGTGATTTTATGAAGTGATGTTTGTTGAAAGCACTTTAATAAATAAAAAGGACCAAATTAAATATTTTCAGGAATTGATGCCTTATTCTATAGTTATTTTCCAATAGGTTGATGATTTTATTGAAAGAAATTGAGTCACCATAGATGATTATAGAGGTTACATAAAACAGTTCTAATCACTATGCTGAAGGATCAAAAGTGTTTAACTTTTTGTTGTTGGATTTTAGTTCAAGCTAATTATTATAAATAATATAAATATTATAGGAGTAGCATGCTCTACAGTTATTAATTTCTTGTGTAACATATAACAATAGTTTTATTTAGAGGGACACATAGCAATAGTTCAATAGTGCAATTCACATTCGCCACATTCAATCCAAAAATCAATTCATTTGCAGATGATGAAAATGCGCTTTAAAGACATAGCTTTTTGCGGTTGTATAAAATCATTCTCAAACCTATATATCTATATGACCACGCCTCAAAAATGTCACTGGAAATTGATTACTTGAATCATCATTTGTTTGTGATTTGTCTTTTGTAAATAAGAAACTTTTAAGCCTTGAGCCTTAAGGCTCTAAAAGTTTAAGGCTTTGTTTGCGAGTTTGGAGGGGAAGGAAGACGAGGGTTTGGAGAAAAAAAAGGAAGGAATAAGTGGAGGAAATAGAAGGCATTGGGAGGAAGGACTTTAGGGGCTTATTTTTCTTCAAAATATAAAACCCTCATCATTTGAAGAACTAAAAAATTGTATTGGAGGAAGGTTTTGGGGGGTTTAGGAGAGTTTATATGAATTTTTCAAATTTAATATATATTGTTATAATATTCTTAAAATTAAAAAAAAATTATTAATTTATCACTCTTTAAAAAAATGTGAAAGATTTCTCAACTTTCTCATATATTTTTATCGCCACAAAGCCTTTTCCTTCAATCTCCCTTCCAAACTTGCAAACAAAGTCTAAGGGTCTAAATAATAAACTTTAAGGGGATTTTGAATGGAGAATCTGATGCTCATTGTCATGCATATTTCTTTTTTTTAAAATAAAAAATAAAATAAAATGATAGATGAGGTGCAACAATCATGTGTATTTATAGTTAATTCAGTTGAATATATCATTAATTTAGATTACATTGAAAATTATGGTTAGTCATTTAGTTGAATTAACCAAAATTTTAATGGTGAATTGAATTAACCATATATTCAACTAAATTAACTACAATTTTGAACTTGATTATATTAAGTGTCACATCTGAAGAAAAAAAGTAAATGCCTGGATATGATTACTCCAAAGAAATATTTAAGTTCAAAATGACATGCGTATTTTGGTTTGTGATTTTTTTTTTTAAGTCAGCGATGTGTGTTACTTTCTTATTCGTGGCATAAAACAAAATTTGTAATTTATCATTATAAGTTTTATGATTGGCGCTAGAACCAATGTTCCACAAATCGAGTGTTAACTTGCCGAGATTACGTTTTTAGGTACCAAAATCGTGTCAACTTAGAGGTAAACTCGATTTCTGTTAAAATTGGAATGTTTGACGAGTTTGACTTGAGTTAACTCGGTCAAACTCGAGTAAACTCGAGTAAAATTGGAATTTAAATCTTTTTTTTTATAGTTTTATTAACAACTTTAGGAACTTGTGAAACTTTCCTTTTTGGATGGTTAAGACTTAAGAGACTTATGATTTTACAAGTTTATTTTATATTTTGATGTTTAGTTGAACATAATGCTTTATTATGGTGGTTGAAAACCTTTATAATTTAGTCATATTTTACACTATTGGACTATTTACAATATTATATTAGTTTACATATATCATGTAAATAATAAATTTTATTTAATTTTAATTTTAGGTAAACTCGTACGAGTTCTCGAGTCGAGTTTACCAGTCGAATTTACCTGAGCAAAACGAGTTGAGGTAAACTCTTGAGTTGTAAAACCTTGGCCAGAACCCTTTCTTATGTTTGGGTATAGGCTAATCTTTGTTATGTTTGTTGAAACACTGTTGTAATTATTTGCTATCTCTTTTGGCACACCTTATGCTGGGGTAGTCAGTTGATTTATTATATTTCATTTTGATTTCTTAAAAAAAAAGAGTTATAATATTTTTTTTGGAATTCCAATGATAGGTGACGTCGTTTTTTAAAAGTAACAGCTCACGATCCTTTTCGTGATCACGGTCAAGATGAAGACTTGATCAAAGGTTGTTTGATGAAAATAATGAAAAATGAATACGTTTGTCACAAAATCTAAGCATCAAACTCATATTCATGTTGTTGTGAAAGTGACTCAAAATTTGAGAAATTGAAGTTTGCTGAAGCTGTCAAAATCGAAGCCCGATTTGAAAAATCGGAGTACGATTTTTGGAGCAGAATTGGCACTTTCCATTCGTAAAAAATCGGAGCACAATTTGGCAAAATCGGAGCACGATTTCGCACGGAAGAATAAAATAAAACGTATTTTTATGGGCCTGATTTGGTACCAAATTATGAGGGATTCTTTTACTATAAATATAGACATTGTATCAGTGTAAACCTTGAGATAGAGGGGGCTGAAACAAGGGTTTAGAAAAGCAACAACAAAACTAGGGTTTGTATAGAGTTTGTCTCTTTGGCAACAAACACTAGGGTTTGAGGGTTGATTCACCTTGGAAAACACTATTAGGATTGAGTCTCTTGGTTACGGGAAGAGATTGAGACTTTGGGTAGAATTATGTTGGAGACTTATTCTTGTAACCCATTGATATCTCTTTTGTAAGGTTACTCATCATTATAGTGAAACGGAGGGCTGCTCTCTTCCCCAGACTAGGTTAATTTGGACCGAATTGGGTCAACAAATTCTTTTGTGTTCTCTCTTCTTTTCTCTCTCAATGTTTTCCACTTTTGGCTTGTGTTTATAATTGTTCCATACACTTTGTTTCAGTTGCTTGATTATCACTTGCTCCACACATCAAGTTTGTTATTGGTGTGATTTTTCATCGAACTCACAACACATGTTTTCTTATATTCATCGAATTCACACCGATTAAGTCACCATATCGTCGATAAGTATGATGACGACTATGAGCTTCCATTTTAAAGGTGTAATGTTGATTGTTGTTAAAATTTTAAATAAATGTTTTGAATCAGTTTATTAAAAACAACCTATCAAAATGGTTTACGATAGAACTTGTCATATACTCCCTCCGTCCCAAAATGTATGACGTTTTGGGCATTTCACACATATTAAGAAATACAATTAATATTGTGTGGAGAAGAGATATTATGAGTTGTTTTACAAAATTGTCCTTAATAAATAATATGGGAAAGATAAATGAAAGAATTGAAAGAAGAGAGAGTAATAAATAGTTAAGGTTATAATAGGAAAAGTAACATTAATGTTGCATTGGTATTGTAAAGCGGCATATAATTTGGGACAAAATTTTTTCCTCTAAAACGACATACAATTTGGGACGGAGGGAGTATTATGTAAAAACGGGTCAAATATGTTTTTAGGTTTTTTTTTATCAAATTTAAATATATTTTTTTTATATATAAAACATGTGCTTTTAGTTCTCTTGTAGGACAAAAAACATCCGTTTTTATGAAAGATATGGACTACACAAAATTAATAGGGACTAAATTTCAAAGATAGACAATTTGACAAGGGTAAAAACATATTTGACACTATAAAAGTATCTTTTAAAAAACATAATAATACAAATGAAACCTACAGGGTAGGAGTTAGCTAGCACATTAGTACTTGTAAAGGCTAAGGAATGCTAGGCTTGATCATGAGACTATTATTGTTCTTTGTTCTTTTAAATATGTATTACAATAGCGACAATTAAATAAAGGGTCATGTTAACTTGTCTCTTAAGGGTGGCGGATCTAGGACCTTGGGCTAGGGGTGTGGATTATAAACTTCGACGAGTATACATATATTAACTGTATAAGTTTAGTCCCTAAAACTTGATGAAGTTCGCTTTTAGTTTTTCTTTTTTCTCCAAATTTTTGAAATTTGCCATTTTTTTGCGTAAAGTGAAGAATTGACAATTGTCATTGAAAACTCACACACGAATAGACGAATTGAGGTTCGAACTCCAGTTACAATGTCAGACCTAACAATTTCGACACTTCTGTCAGTTGAACTAGAACTTATGGATAAAATTCACCATTCCTATTGTATACTACTTTTTAAAATATTTCGTTCGCGAGTCTTTCAACGATAAAAACTTGATTTTGTTAATAAAAAATACATATTTCAAAAATTGGAAGACATTAATAGTTAATACATTATAATTATAATTGAAACGAGAGACAATGTCACTCCAAAAGCAAGCTACTATCTGCAAGCCCAAAAATGAAAGGTGGGCGAGAGAGTGGTGCAAAACTTAATATTGAGGGTGTGCAAAGTGCATATAATACATGAAAATTAGTGTTCTTTTATAAATTTGAGGGTGTGCAGGTGCACACCCTAGGCACCACCTAGCTCCGCCTTTGCCTAATGACACATGTTAAGGAACCCAAAAAAACCAACTTTGTATTGAAAAACATGATATTTTAACTTTTTAGAAGTTGACTACACGACTTTTGATGAGTATATTTCTATAATGAGTTTCTTAACATGCGCCCTTGAGGGCACAAGTTAACATTTGCCTTAAATAAACCACAAATAAGGTTATCACTGACCCAAATAGCTTAATATTTTACCAGAGAAAAAGAAATGGATGTGAGTTTCCATTAAAAAGAGCCTTTTCACTACGAAGAAAAAGATGGCTTGAATATGATATTTTTTTACCTAATTGAATAAGATATTTTTGTCAATGTTTATACTATACTTTCCCGATCACATTTATAAGTAAAAAAAACAACTTTTTAAATTTATTGAATACCTATCTAGTCTATTATAAAAATCAGATACATAGTTATTCAACGAAGATAATTTTTTTTTTTTTTATAAATACGACTGGGGAGTATGTATCTTCAAATTTTTTCTTTTCCTTTTTTCCATGTATTCTTTGAGCTTTGCTAAAAAAAAATGTATTCTTTGAGCTACGGGTGACATGCATCAATAAATTAAATGACATTAATGGAATTTTTCCATTGTGTACTTAGAGATGACACTACCCAATATAAAATACATCAGTATCTCCTCTAGCATAATTAAGGACATGCATATTGGTTATTGAATTTTACTTTAAAAGGGGGTCACTCTATGGTGGTGAACCTTTTATAACCTTATAAACATTGTTTACTACAATTGTTTGTTAATAATATAATCTTTCTACTTTAACCTAAAGCGATTCTTTAGTCTGTTCCAGTTGACTGAATGAAAATGTGCCAATTATATTTTAACCAACATAATATATACATACCAGAATCTACATCCAAAAGAAATCTACATGCCAGAATCTTATTCTTCTTATGATAAACTTTATAATATAGTCTTAAGGTCAAGCTGATACAATATTAAATTAACTACGGTTTACTACCACTTTAATTAATTAAAACTTGCAATCACTTCACATATATGTGACCATAGTGTTATTATAATACAAAAAATTATAATAAGTCCAATAGGTCCAAAGCTAATCTAAGTTTTTTTAATTACCATGTCACACAGGTGTGATGTGAACTATATACCAATTTTGTCAATAGGAAATATGATTATCTTTAGTGAAGTTATACATCTCCCTTGAAAGAAGTATTTTAATTTGTTAGGTCATAAGAGGAGCTTAAAACACTAGAAGATTATCATATTGGACTAACAACAATCACACAAGTGATTTGGACACTGCAACTTCACTTAAAATATGAAGGTGTCGGGTGATGGTCGGATTTAGACAAGTGTGTCAAATCGTTTACCAAGTAATAAAGTGTAAGTAGAGTGTTGTATCCACATAAATTGTCGTTCCAACTAGGCAATTCATGTTACTTATTTGGGAACAATAAAATAAAAGATAAAGGGTAAAGTGGTTTTGCAATTTGATCAGTTTGCAACAGAGAAATGTTTACCTATTTTGATTGCAGATGTTAGCGGCGGTTTGGATTCTTTGAATCCCCTCTTTTTATTTGTTGGAATTACTTAACAGTGAAGTCTTGTTCAGCTTTTAGCATTTTCTATCTAAGTGATGAGTTCGTGGGGTTTTACTACCTACTAGTTGTCAAGTTGCACATGCTGATCACATTGGTAGATACGTGTGGGGTCTTACTCTCTCAGAGATATGGGTTCATTGCCCTCCAGCTGTCACTTACAACCATCACAACAGAGTTCCTACGGATTTCAATGTTTAGGGCTATCAGTCCTATAAAGAGATACACTTACGCGCGCAGGGTTACGTGTAAGTTCGTACTTTCTCAAAGGTATTTGAAACAATAACGGATATCAGGGTTCCTAAGTACCTATATCTCAGGGTTATGCTTCAGAGGAGACAAATCTTACGCACGATAATAAAACTAAATATGATTCGAAATAACTGAATACAGACTTTAAATTAAATACAATATCCAACAAATAGAATAGAGGTTCATCTTAGAACCATAGCCTAAAAAGATTTAGTTACACATGGTAACTAAAGACAAATTACAACAGAAATAAAACATACCCTAGAGACTTGGAGTGAGGAGAGAAAATCCTCCCTGGAATGAGAGGAGTGATATTTATAGGAAGAGTTTCCACCAAAAGTTGGGCTCAAAAACCGGGGTTTTCCACTTAAAAGTTGCAAAAATTAGTGCTTCCCTGAACTTCTTCATGCTGGGGGCGCATGAGAGTGTTGTCCCGTGCCTAAATGCTTGTTTTTTTTGTCTTCTTGGGTGTTTGCTTTCATATAAGATGTCTTTGGACATAGGAACATAATTCTTCCCCTTGTAATGTCTTCTGAGCCCTCTTGAATCTTCATTCATGATCTTCCCAAGGTCTTCACAAGTCTTCAGATGTCTTGTTTTGCCAATTTTCATGATTTCTTTGTGAATTACATCAAAACACCTTAGAATTTCTATGTTTCGGGAAAAGTGAATTACATGACTCAAATATAAAAAATATTACAAGTGTCTCGAAATCATAAGCAATTGCTTTAATACTCCTCTATTTTGGATGGAAAACCTACTGAAAATAAATGAAAAACATGCCAAGAATAACGTAAGATGGTTTGTCAACATTGGATCTATGGTTCCTCTCATTAATTATATGATGCTCGATATCTATTTTTCCATCTAATATGTGACTCTTACTCACACTTGACATACCAACAATCTCCTCATCAAGCGTGAGTCAATTTATATGTGTATGCTTCACCTCAAAAGAAAGCTTTTTTCATCCATATACACGCCGCTCGACCACCATTATCAGAAAGACATTTAATACAAAGATCTGGTCACCTTTAATAAAACCGTGCGCTCAAATACCATGTACTTCGAATAATGAGGGGAGCTTTAAAGTCCGACTGATCATCATATTAGACAAAGAACAACCACTTAAACGATTTGAAG
>Ga0315915_1000223_pt1 | contig 51028 bp, 22 predicted proteins | sample MpolbnodulesMG_FD_207738 | JGI IMG/M metagenome (GOLD analysis project Ga0315915, IMG submission 207738) | Medicago polymorpha root nodule microbial communities from Los Angeles, California, United States - branched nodules | ecosystem: Host-associated > Plants > Roots > Nodule | place: USA... | reverse complement strand
GGGTTAACTTTAATAAATAAGAGATAAGACAGATTTGTTTTGTTCAAAAAAATAGGAGATTAGGTGTGATGTGTTGAGAACATTTCAAAAAAAAAAAAAGGAGATTAAGTGTGATTTTGTTGAGAAGGAAAAAATAGGGTTAATAATTAAATTAGAGTAAAATTAACCATTAGGTTAGGTTAAAATTAGGGCAAACATTTGCTTCCGGTTAACTTTAATCGATAAGAGATTATAATACAAAAGTTGCCCTTGTTTCAATCAATTTTTCAAAAAATTATTTTTATCTCCCGTAAAAAAAAAATTATTTTTATCTTGCACTCTAAATTTTCATCTCTCACAAACATCCATCGACCAAACTTGAAGAAATAGGTTAAATTGAATTACAAGGATTTCCATTAAAACTGATGATGATCACATACGTGTATGTGAATTCAATATTCACATAAACTCTATTGATATACTTATACAAAACTCAAAGATTCAATTTTTATTTAGAGGTCTACGTGATTTGAATTTACATTATCCTATGTGTGAATTGTTTAAAGATATACGTAATTTTAATTTACATCACCATAGGTTTTTTAAGATCACGTATCATTAGTTAAATTCAATTATAAATAGAAAGCCAATTTAAACAATCAATGGTGACAATAGTCGCTACGGTTGTTATGCATGGACTACAAATAGAAGGGAGAGAGGAGCGTTTACAAAACAAGAGAAGAGAGATGAATGACTTGGAAGATGAAAGAAAGAGGGAGACAAAAGGAATAGGAAATGGAGGTAAAAAAAATTAGGGAATCCAAAAAGAATATGATAAGAAAAATTTAAAAATTAACCATGGGGAGTTGAAGAGGTTGTTTGATTGCAAGTGTTGATTTTTTGGAGTGAGTAGCGACGATAAGTGCTTATGGATTTTGTTTTCGGTGATTGTTCGCGATGAAGTTTGTTTTAGTCGTGATATTGGTTGTGGGGTTTATGGGTGTTGATGGTAGGTCTTAGGGAGGTGATGGGTGTTTTTTGTGTCTTTATTGGTGTTTATTTTGGTTGTTCCGCCTATATGCGGCGTCTTTGTAGTCTCTGTTTTATCGGTCTATTTTCTTCTTGAGCATAGACTGAGTTTAAATAAATTTTGTCGTTAAAAAATAAAAATAAAAATTAAGGACATTTTTGTCAAATTAGGGTATATCAGGAAGTGTATTGGGTGTAACTAGAACGTGTATTGGGTGTAACTAGAACAAAACAAATCGTTATTATAAACCTGACCTTCCAAAAAAAGAAAACATGCTCTCTGTTCCATCGCAAGAAGCCTTGACGCCGCCGTTGGTTCTTTAGTTCACACCGCAAGTTGCTCTCACGCCTCCTTATCGTCGTTAGCTCTTCGCTTTTTACTCGCGTTCCCACTGGACTCTGCCGTTCCTTGTTTCTGCTCACTTTCTCCCTAGATTTATATGTTTTTCATATTTATTCAACCAAATCACTGTCTTTTCAATATTTTTTAGCAAGTCAGTTGGAGGTGAATAAGAATTTGCCATACTATCTTATATTAACGATGAGCATGTTTCAAAGAAAAGATGTAGCCTTTATATTAAAAATTGTTCCATTATTTATATCTTTATTGACAGGTACCGGCACGCCTTATGATGGATTTATTTAGCCTTGTTATGGACCATATGATGTCTCTATTTAGCCATGTTCTGTGGCTCCTTGCATTTGTGTTTGGAACCTTGATTGGTCTCTATTTTGGCTGCTATTTTTTCATCGACCCTAAACCTTCTCGTGTTGATGATTTCCCATTATGGCTAAAGTACCCAGATTTCGATCGGGTAAGACCCACACTACATTTGTATACATTGTTAGAATTAGCCTTCACCATTGATGAATGAGAAAAGCTTGAAAATCTTTGAGGGAGAGAGTGGTAACTAACTTTGTAGCTTAATTTGTTATTTCTATCTTATGATTCAAGTTACAAGAGATACAGGTATATATAGAGTCTTAGGATAGTATGACAGCCTTACACAACAATGCAAGGTTATATCTACACTACACAATGTATGCTTAAAGCATCAGATACTTATATACTCTTACATTTATGAGATTTAGAACTTGATAAACTAATTGGATTATTATTTTCTTTTGCTTTACCAGGTAGAGTGGCTGAACAAGTTTATAGAATACCTATGGCCGTATGTGGAAAAGGCATCCCGCAAGGCTAAATTGAGTAGTCTACTACCTATAATAATTGATGAGATCATGCCAGATATTATGGACACGCTTTATATAATTCGTTTCACCTTGGGGTCTGTTCCCCTAAAAATTGAAGGTATGTCTATATAGATTCCATGCTTTCCATCATTCCTGTGTAGAATTTGAAGAAAACTGTGTGTTATTTATAATATGCATTTTCACATAAAACCCTCCTTTAGGTCTTTTTATGTGTGAGGCAATTGTTAAAAATCATAATCACTCTTTACGTCTTTATCTCCTTTGGAGATCATATCATACCACACCACAAATTATAGAGTTAAAATATATTGGACCTATGGAGCAACATAAAAGTTGTTTTCACATGATTGAAATGTCACTGGTTCTAGTCCTAGAAACAATCTATTGTGTAAAACAACGAAGAAATAATAGTACAAAACAACGTGCTGCCCTTTTTTTTTTTTAGTACAAAACAACGAAGAAATAATAGTTGATGTAATCATCGAGTTCTAGCATAATGGTTGAAATGGAGAAAAGAGCCTTAGGTAGGGAAAATTTTATTAGACAGAAGATGTTGTATGGAAAGGTGTTGGATGGTGAAGAACCAGCATGAGAAAAAAATAAATGTAGTGTAGATGAGGACGTTGTGTTCGATGTATGATAAGTCTAGACGAGATAAAATTAGAAACGATCGTATTAGAGAGAAAATTGGGATAGCACTTATACACTAAAAAAGATAGTGGAAAATAATAGGCTTAGGCGGTTTAAGCATTTAGAGAGAAAACTTGCAGATTCTATAGTAAGAACTGTAGATCAGATGAAAGATAGTTAAATCACTAGAGGCAGAGGAAGATCTAGAAAGACTATAAAAGAAACTATTAAGAAAGATCTAGAGATTAATGAGTTGGATCGTTTCATGGTTTATGACATAACATTTTGACGTAATTTTATCCATGTAGCTGACCTCACTTAGTGGGATAAGTTGTTGTTGGAAAGGATTATTCCCTCTTTGCTGTTCTTGCACGTGATTCATCTATGTCTTATTATCTTATTCGTGATGTCATATGACTATTTTAAGTACTTTTTGTGAAATACTTACTCGTAGGAATGAAAGTTTATGTGACGGATGGGAATGAATTAATTATGGAGTCCTCTATAAAATGGGCTGGAAATTCTAATGTCACCTTTATGGATGATGCCCCAACAGGCCGAATAGCTCAGGTAACTTTGATGTGTGTGTGTCTGTGATATTAGTAAATGGATGGGTTGATATTTTTTTTATGCTAAAAGTTTTGTTGATTTTCAGATTGTGGATTTTCAAATTTCCCTTTTGGTTCGTATTACTTTGAAGCCATTGGTTCCTATCTTTCCTTATTTTGCCAACATCCACGTCTCTCTCATGGAAGAGGTTGGTGATTGTTGAGTGTATTACATTTGCTACTTTCTTTTATTTTGAATGTTGAGATGTGCACAAGATTGATATCCACTTGAAATTATTTTATGTCTAGTACAACTAATCTTCACTCAAATCTCTTTGTTTTTTGTTTCACTTAACTTGCAGCCAATCGTTGACTTTGACATACTTTGTGATGAGAATGATGATAATGTTATGGATCTTCCTGGAACACACTATCTTTATGTGGTAAAAGACCTGTATAATTGTATATTTTTAATCTTTTAATATGTTTGTTTGATCGCCCTTCCTATCCACTGTTTGAGGTCTAAATTTGCTTACAGTGATCTTCCATTCTTTAGCTAGTATTGGTTTTATTCATGATTTATGGTTGGTTATTAAACTAAATTAAAGTATGTTTCTAGGGTAATCTGGAGTACTCTATTGAAGAAAAGTGTCTATGGCCCAAATTCCTGAAAATTCAAATGATAGATACGACAAAGTATGTTTCTTCAATTTTGTAAAATAATATTCATGTTATAATGGTATGTTTGCCTTTTAACTCCTTTCTTTTTTTTCTTCCTTGTTAATGTTATTGGGAATCTCAGAACTTTGAAGATGGTCGATGAAGCTTTTGAAGAGACACTGCCACGAACAATACCAATAGCTCCCATAAGCACTCTGGCTGACGGAGGTTTACTCGTAGTTATAGTACGTGCCGTTAATGGTCTTCAAGGGAAGTATAACATTAATCCACGTGTATGTTTCATTTTCAGAGGAGAAGAGGAAAAGACCAAGGTTGTATGCATAGAATCTCACGTTTGGTGACCTATATCTAGGCATGTGTGGACTGTGGAGTAGGAAGCTATGCTAATTAAACTATGGTTTACTTTTGCAGCTTGTAATGAAGAACACTAATCTAAGATGGAAAGAGGTCCAATTTACAACAAAGGAGCCTCCTACCGATAATGATGTCTTAAATGTGGAGGTGGTTGAGACCACTTCATCAAAAAATCCGGTGCAACAAAAGGTATATATATATATATCACAATAGTTTATTATGATCTTTGTCATGTTCTATGATTAACTTTCATTGTTTTATGGTGCTTCTTTTGGCATTAGGAATCATTGGGTTATGTCAACATCCATCTTGGGGTTGTTGTTTCCAAAAAGAGCATTAATGAGAAGTATCATCTTGAAAACTCCAAAACTGGTTGGATCCAGATAGAGTTGCAGTGGAGAACTTCTTCAGAGTCAGAAACAAGATGTCAAAATTCGAACTATATAAATCAGAGAGCTCTACATAATTGAGCAAGCAGCTACGTTTGATCAATATTACGCTTAGTTTTGCCACCATCCCTTCGTCCAATGCATTTTTTAAAAATCTTCTAATAAAAATGTAAAATATTGAATTTGTTATGCTTCAACACAATATCAAAGGCCTTGAAGAAAAAAAATTTACCAATGACAGGTTGAGGCTACATTTCAGTAAATATGGAAACGAAACCATGTTGAAATGTTCTCGTAAAAATGAAATCATGTTGAGAAATTAAAAACTTACAAAGAATCGATTTGGGGTAATTTGGTATTTTTCTCTATTTATTTATTTTCAAGGAGCTACTACCGTTAAAAAAAAATGATAAATAGTTGTTGGTTGTAGAAGCATGAAGAATAGTTGTTGGTTGTGGAAGGCATTAGTCTGAGGCATCAAAATGATAATCTTTAGTCACAAAATTATGAAGTGTAGCTTAGTTTATATGGCATCTCTAGTTATGAATTGTTGATTGAATTGCGATTTAGTAATTATGCAGTAAAAAACAAGAGATATGTTATTTGAACAACCATTTGCGACAACTTTTGGGACAACATTAAATTTACATACAAAGAAAAGTAGACATTGGTACAATAACCAAAGTAATAGAGAAAGAAACTAAAAACATAATGTGGATATGAGAAGAAAAAATGTCACAAATTGTTTGTACATATATCATTTCACAAAACTCAAAAGCAAGGTTTTTCAGTTCCATTCCAAGATTCGCGCTTTGAACAAGAAAAGTTCAGTGCAAGAACACAATTTCTGGCTGTTTTTTACATCTTATGTCGGTGGAATTCTCAACATTCCATTAAATAAGAAGGAATTGCAGACAACGACACAGGCTAAATTGTGGGCATCACAATACATGGCTAGATGCCTTTATAAAGTAAACTACATATAACGGACTTCAACATACTCTTAAATAAAAGGATAATAAACTCAGTTAGATGATATACAGATGCAATAGGTACAGAAGTGACAATCCTTGTTCACCGACCGCTATATAAATTATATAAATTACAGGCATTTTCAGTAAGATACTAGATGCCTAGATAAAACAGTATTCTTGCATGGAGGGATGGGTTTAAACACATTAAAAATTAGACCCAGAAAGCTACAGATGATGATTTTTTTTATACAATAATATACATTAAGACCTAGAATAATCAATAGGATTAAATGATACACGAGCCACTTCAACCCCCAGCCATTCAAGAAGTAAAACTAAACGGCTAAATTCTATCTCCAAAAAATTATTAATCAAAATCCATAACTAAAACGGGGGAGTGATGTTGAAAAGATTATCCCAGCCCTGCAGATTCGAACCAAACTATCACCCCATGGATCTTACCTCTATATCAGCCACTCTTGGATGATATTTCAGAAATCTGTCTTCATAAGCTTCTTTCGAGGTTGTAAGTTTATATTGGCAAAGGGTTTTGCCTGTTCTACATGAACATAATCCCTTGTCTTGAGAACCTGCATTCATGGTCGAAATTAGATTTCAATCAAAGTAAAAGTTGCAAGTAGGCACCCTAGAAGACTGAATGCTTTGAAGAATTCAAACAAAGCGAAGTAAGCTACACACAACTACGCTATTGGTTTAGCAGAAAAATGACCCCCAAAGCACATATACAATGTACAAACTACAACAGATTCTACAATACTATTGAATGCTTTGAAGAATTAAAACAAATCCAGGTTACACAATTCTGCAATAGGTTTAGCATAAAAGTTCAACAATGACCCTCCAAAGCACATATACGAACGACAACAGAGTCTACAATAATATTGGTAAATGGTATATAACCAATGAATGACACATACAGAAAATATAGTTGTAAAGATCATACAAGATAAGTATTTTCCGCCATCTAGATGTTCAGCTTTTATAGTGTCATTTCAATTGCTGACTTCCAAAGGGAATGTGTAGCCCTGCTGCATTATTAGTGTTTTGGGCGCTTTTATTCTTGGCCCATTGTTATTAGTTTAGTATTTCTTTCCTTTCTCCAATAGAATTCATTTAAGAGAAAAAAAGGGGGAACGATATTTCAGTTATTAGTATCCCAAACATGAAAATATGTCAAATCAATGTCCAAGTTCATTAAACAGTATATATGCCAGCTAAAATAATTCTCATGAGCATACCAGTGTTTCAAAAAACATCCTTGATGCTTCCTTCCGGGTTTTACCAGCTAATATATTGTCAAGATGCAGGTTCTGCCTTCCATGTAGTTCTTCCTTATCAAACAACGTCTGCAGATACTTAGCAACAGCCCTGTGGATAAATGCATTAGTTAGGTATTCACATAAAGAAAACTAGTTATAAGAGCATAAACAATTCAGATAGAACACATTCAGATTTTTTGTCAAGCTTTACTTAAACAGACCTGGTTCGAGAAGACCACCCACTGTTTTCTAAGTGGGTTCCTTCAGCACCCGATGCAAAACCACCAGCATCATCATCATCATCCTCAATTATTTCATCATCACCAACATTCAAAAATCCTGATAATAGACAGATGGAGAGTGAGTCAACACAGCAAAGGAACATAACTTAAGGCAACAACAAAAGCTTCACTCTCTTATTTCACCAACTGTCAAGATGCAGGAATTTAGAAGAAAACCTGTGTCAATGCCACCCATATTGTTTTCCTGCATCATGGAACATAATTAGGCATGTATAGAACAGTGAAGGAAGAATACATATAGTTTGGAACTGAAAGGAGAAGATAGGCAATGTAATTTCCTATCTAACTTAATAACATCAGAAAACTCATTCCCTTCCAATCCCCATCTACCTAGCTAACTGTGATGCTAAAGAGGAACTAAAGGGATGGCTAAAATTGTCAGAATGATATAACATATAAGCTTTGACAGTTCGACTCATTGATTTCAACTTCTCAGATGAGCTCTCTAGACATGAGGGTTTCCTAATCTAGATTGTTTATCTCTCATTTTTATCTTTTTAAAATAATTCCTTTCTTCATAGAGGCGTTAACTTCTTGGACTTCTGGCCACTAGCCACAAAAAGAATCTTATTGCCTTAGGACCCATACCTTTCATATTTTATCAGGTTTGGGAAGCCAGACCGTGAGGTAAATGAATGAATCCTTCTAATTGCATTTGTAGCTAACAGTGTATGTTATATACTACATATGTCAAACTACCGCAGATGTTGAGCATGATACAAAGCAACCGGACAGAAAAAGGATTAACAAACACAACCACTAGCCCAGCATATCAACTTCAAACGATGGCAATTATTTTTTAGGAAAAGCGAGAAAACGATACATGAAGACCATTTTCAAAACCAATTTCATCACAGTTAGCATTTTAAACAATCCATAAACTATCTGAGACAATCCATTTAGCATTTTAAGGCTAATTTGAGAACTTACATCAGTCTGATCCACAAAAGGACTCCTAATAGCCGAGGCATCAGGATACATAGTATTTTGTAACGCAGCTTCTTGACAGACTGGGTTTTCCTCATCATTCAGAGAACTTTCGTTTATAAGTGCTGCAGAATGTAAACAATCTACTTCAACATTTTCACAAAATAAGCCACCAGACTTTGCATCCTTGTCATCACATCCCAAGCCAGGAGAAACAATTTGATCCTCATTTAAGCCTCCTAGCATGTTGTTCCCGTTTTCCTCCATAGGTAGGCCTCCGTTAAAGGAAACCTGGTTGTCAGTATATTCATTAGCTTCCTTAGAGCCAGTAGCCATGGATGCATATAAATGATCAGCTTCCAAACCATCTGTTTCAACTTGTGTTCTAATTTCCATGGCATGCTCTGCAATTTCAGTAGCACCTGCATTGTTTCTATCACGTTGATCCTCCGCAAACTCATTCTCTAGCATAGGAGATGAATCCATTTTCTGGGAAGTTGGAATGCTCAACATATCTGTATGGATAGAACCGACAAGATCATCCGTTTTATCCATGAGAGGCAGCGATGCATCAAAAAAATTTGGCCTACAAAGCTCATTTTCGAAGACTTCGGTTAGGGATAAAGTTTCATGCCCAGGGACAAAAGAGTAATTCTCTGCTGAAGATATCTCGAAATTTATTCCAGCATTGTTCATTTCATCAGTTTGTGAACAGCCAAGCTCCCTTACATCAGAAATAATATTTGTATGCCCGTGAGCGTCAATATTATTATGCGATCCGAAGTCAACTTCAGACTGATGACACTCGGATGGAACAGGTATCTCAGAAGGTTGGGCTTCAGCATCTTCTTGGGGTTGGATTGCAATAGGCTCATTATGCGCTTCCACCCCATGAATTTCAGCATTTGTTTTAGAAAAGGACTCTTCAGCATCTTCTTGGGGTTGGACAGCTATAGGCTCATTATGTGCTTCCACCCCATGAGTTTCAGCATTTGTTTTAGAATAGGACTCTTCGGCTTCTTCTTGGGGTTGGACTGCCATAGGCTCATTATGTGCTTCCACTCCATGAATTTCAGCATTTGTTTTAGAATAGGACTCTTCAGCATCTTCTTGGGGTTGGACTGCCATAGGCTCATTATGTGCTTCCACCACATGAATTTCAGCATTTGTTTTAGAAAAGGACTCTTCAGCATCTTCTTGGGGTTGGACAGCCATAGGCTCATTACGTGCCTCAACCCCATGAGTTTCAGCATTTGTTTTAGAATAGGACTCTTCAGCATTTTCTTGGGGTTGGACTGCCATAGGCTCATTATGTGCTTCCACCCCATGAGTTTCAGCATTTGTTTTAGAATAAAACTCGTGATCATTTCCTTTTTCAAGCGAAAGGCTATCTAAACCATTATGACAAACCTTGATTCGACTCAGATCTAATGTCTCGTTTTGCAGAATAGTCAAATCAGCAGACACATCTGGAAGAAGTGAGAAAATCAACTCAAGTATGTTGGAGGTAAATTTCATAAATGAACCCAAATACAAATTGCGTTTTCATCAAAACTCAACTAAACATGATTTTATAACTGTTTTATGTTTTTAGTGAGATTGAAAATATTTACAACTGTGACATAAGAGCATAATCACGTTAGGGTTTTAACTTGTTTAAGAAGGGATGAAAACTCCAAATGATCAACAGTACAATATATAAGCTGAAAATTCACCTGTGAATATTGGTTTATGGAAAATTTGATCTTCCAAAAACTGTCTTTGGATCATTAAAATCTCATCGCGTGTGCAAGGAGCTTTTTTCCGTACACGACGTATGTCTTCAGTACTTGTCAACTGTTGGCGTATTGTACTTCAAACGGAAAAAGGAACAAATAGTAATATTTTAGTGCACGAGAAAAGGAATGTGGTATGCGATATAATGGAAAAACTGATCAATTTGATAATAACTGCAAGTATACAAATATAAGAAAATGATAATGGGTATATTACAACTATCACCAGAGAATTCATCCATAATCAATTACCAAGATGGTAAAAATAGGGGAGAAAAATAGATCTGTGAAAGACTAGAAATAAGGGCACAAACAATACCATGTTTTTCACTCTAGTCCAATCAACATAAAATAAAGGGAGAGATGTGTACAAATGAATGAACGGAACATTATAAAAACTTACTCGCCATGCAAAACCATCATATCATCCATAAGCACCTTCCTCTTCACGGTACTAGTGCGTGGTGCAGAACGAAGCCGCTTTGTTGATGGCTTTTCACGGGCTGCTGGACTTGGCTTAATTTTGAAAGCTGAAGATTTTCTACCAACTGGAGCAACAACAAATTAATTTGAGCCACAATCATGTTCTCGTGAAAAACAAACTGTAACTACAAATATGAAGCACAGTGCATAAAGAACCAATATATACCTAATATTGAAGACAACAGATCATCATCATCAGGAATGGACTCGGCAGTTCTTTTGGATTGAGCCCCACCATATGATTCGACTAAATCCATGCTCTGCATTGTTAGAGTACTTTCTGTGTAGCTGCGCTTTTTACCAGATATCGATGTTACTCCTGCAGCATTTGTATTGCCTTCAGATATACCCTGATTGCCAGGAGTAGACTCCAGCAGCAAATGATTCATCTCATTATCATGTTGATAAGCTGAGAGCATTTTTTCAGGCTCAGGTATGTCAGAAGCAGTAGATTCGTTTAAACTTCCCGTTTTATTGCTTATCATCTGACTCCCAGCTTGCATGCCTGATTGCTCCAAGTCCAACATTCCTTCACATGCAGATGGCTCTACAGTATCATGGTTGCCCAAAGCAGGATCTGAAACATCCATTGCATGACAATTTTCACCTGTTAAATAAAACCAATCAACTTATTAGCTATAAAATGGAATTCACACATACAAATGTCTATCAAGCAGAGAAGCAAATTATATATATATATATATATTAAAAAAAAAAAAGGCAACTAGTTTAAAGAAAGAAGAATCAACTCAGTATCAAAAAAGCATAGTGTTATAAATTAATTAATTGTCCGCACAAAAAAAAACAAATAGATTCATAGGAAAAATTTTCCTGATAGGAAGTCCACAGGTCAACAAGAAGAAGTCAACACAATATCATGGTGACATGCCTGTCAATAGTTCAATATCACAAGCAATAGGAAACATGCAATAAAGAAAAGTGGAGGTGTATGATAACGGAATTCATTGACGTATACATTTCACTCGAGTTGAAAAGAGGAAAAAACAAAGAGGTAAAAATGAATCACTACATTAATCTCAAATTATGAGATGTATTATTAGTTAATACCTTCAATGGATAACTGAGAATGATGGTTTATATGGGAGGTGCATGGCCGAAGGTATGACTCGGTGGGCTGCTCGGCTTCATGAGATACATGGTTTAAAACAACTGCTTCCTTCAGTTCCTGAGATGCCTGAGCTTCCACGTCAACAACTTCAGGTCTACCAGATGATTCTAGAGAACTTACAATATTGGATACTTGAGCCTCGTCAACCACACAGGGCCGCTCCTCATTCCTAGAAATTTCACTGCTATGTGAAACTTCATGCTTTGTTAATGTGTTATCATCTACCAAATGACCATCAAATTCGGAACCATGAGATCCATCCACGTTAGGTAACAGTTTACATGAGAGGCCGTCTTGTTCCGATGTAACATGAGAACAACTAGGAGACACAATAGTATCATTTATACCATCACCTCCAGAGAATACATTAACAGTTTCGTTTGAAGCAGCAATAACTGGTTCAGTGTTCATCAGAACTCCATCATGTAAGTTTTCCACCTTCTCAAGTATACCAGAAGCATCAATCAACCTACTTGCACATTCTGGTAACATGGTGGTCGTGTGATCTTTATTGGAGGATTCCATCAAGGGTACTGATGCCAAGCAATGATCATTAAGTATCAAATTTTCTTGGTCTGTACGTTTGAAATGTTCTGGTTCCTCTCTTTTGTCATCCACTTCAGCCAGAACACAGTCACTAGCCTCATGTTCTTGATCTGTACGTTTGAAATGCTCTGGTTCCTCTCTTTTGTCATCCACTTCAGCCAGAACACAGTCACTAGCCTCATGATGCAAATCTACACCAACATGCTTCTCATTATTTTGCAAGGAGCAACCAATTACATCGTTCTCAGTTTGATGAGCAGATGATTCATTTTGTGTTGTCTCCATTGATAACAAATCTGCTGAATTATGAAAATCGGCTTCATTAATGACCTGATCTGCCTGAGTACCAAATAAGTTTGGCTCTTGTAGTCCTGGAGTAGATGGCCCTTGAGCATATTCATGGAATTCCGCAGTAGTAGGTAAACCATCAATCTGTTCAAACAGACAAATTCATTGACTAAAATCAGTACTAATTACAATCTGTAGCCAACAGAACCGCTTTCACCTAATCCTCTCTCCAAAAAGAAAAGAGATTAAGGATAAAAAGATTAAAAGAAAACATTGACAGGCACACAGATGTTTTAAAATACCAAATCAATCTTGCTTCCACGGTCTTCTACTTGCATTCTATCTGAAGCTCCACCCACCTCCTCTTTCATTTCATCTTCTAGATGAGAAACTTGAGGATTAGCACTGAAGTCTTCATGTTCCAAAGTGGCCTCGTTGTCTATTAACATATCCTGAATTTACCAAATCACGTTACAAATATCCAAAAGTAAAATCAGAAGAATGTATCTATGCCGCTCTCTATAGAATATACATGTTGTCTATTAACATATCCTGAATTTACCAAATCACGTTACAAATATCCAAAAGTAAAATCAGAAGAATGTATCTATGCCCCTCTCTATAGAATATACACATCAAGATAGTTTAATAAATCAATTTTGCTTCTACTGCTTCTACTTGTATAGTTGTATTTCATCGGAAGTTGCACTCACCTCCTCTTTCTTTTCGTCGTCTTGATGAGACAGTTGAGGATTAGCACTGAAGTCATTGTGCTCCAAAGTGACATCTTTGTCTATTAACATAACCTGAAATTACCAAATCACATTATAAATATCCAAAAGTAAAAGTAGAAAATTGTATCTAGACAGTACATTATTCTCCAGTAATACACACATCAAGATGTTTTATTTGACAAGCACTTCAATCAAAATCAGACATGACAGTGCTCCAACAACCAATGTACCAACACTGATATAAAATAGTAGACAACAGCGAAGCATAGAATCTATTCAGGATAGAGATGATACACAGTACTGATCTAAAAAAGCAATATTGATAATGAAAAAATTGAATATAATAGAGAAAAGACTACCTTCTTTATAACATTTTTGGGATATAAATTATATTGGTTCTATACAATGAAAATAAATTATTGCCAAAGATCAACTCAGTTGAAGATGTAAACAAATAGTAAAGGACGTGATAAGCAAATGAAAAGCGAGAATTATATCAGGTCACAGGCCTACCTAAAGCTTGCACATTTCAGATGTGTGTGTGTGTGTGTGTGTATAGAAATGGAAGAGAAATTGAATATAAAACACAAGCATGAGTAAGGTTAAAAAGCAAGTAGAGATGGAACAGTAGACTTGTTCCATTGGAAGGGAGATGAAACAAAAGACTCAGACGAAGAAGACAGTTGAGATAGAGAACAGGCACGTGGGATACTTATTAAATGCTTTAATATGAGCCATCCATTTTAATCTTGATGGTTGAGATTCATTCTTATCACTCTCATATAAAATGTCATTTTCACTAGATATGTCCCCTATATATGTGTTTGTGTGACTCTGATGTGGTGCCACCAACATGATACATCTATGCTTCTATTCATAACTTGACAACAAAATTGTAACGTCAGAATCAATATGTTGGGGCCTTGAAACAATATTTGTATTTCAATTTCAGCAATCCACACCATGCAGAGTGCCAAACAAATACTAATTACCTCATCAAGGTCTAAACCAATTTGAGAAGCATCGCCATCTCCAAAGCGCTCTGAAAGATGTGCTTGATGTCAATCATTGCTTATAAGCACAGATTTCGTTATTGTATATTTAAAATTCACTATCAAGTGGCCAGTACAAAGATAAGGGTAAAGTAGAATACAAACCATCCAATCCAAACTGTGATGTTTTGTAAACCATGCCCTCCAAAGTATCTTGCAGTGTAATCTGCTCCTTACTACTGACATGGCGATCAACATAGTTACTGCAAGTTCACAAAACATATATAATCTTCTGTTAATAAACCTATAACTCTTCCACAAAACCATCTTACATGAAATCACCTTTAATATAACCAAATTGGAAAAAACACAAGAAAATACAAGGTCTGCAACTTAAAACCAAATTATGTAACTAATTCGAAATTTGTTTCTATCAATCATTTGAAAATACCCAGGAAAAAGCTGATACATAAGAGCATATAAATCTCGAACAATCTTTCAAATGAAACAAAATAGATTAACTTAGATAAATATCAGCTCAATTAAGCAAAAAATGTTGCTGCAGTAACAACAGCTGGAGCTACAAGAAGTCATACAATCAAGTATTATAGAACTTACCCTTGAAAAATGTCACTATCTGGCAGTTCAAAATCATCAAGATCGAAAGTCTCGGGTAAGGTGATGGAATTGTAAGGTGCAGTGGACTCTTCTGGTGGCAAATCAACTGCGGCGGAGCGGAAAGCTTGCTTTACCTTAAGCAAGGCTTCACTGCAATCATCGAAAAGGTAATTCACCTTTCTAGAATATATTCTTACCACACCAAGCAGAAGATGACTGGATAAACGGAGTGCAATTGGTACTTCAGGAAAAAGAATGGAATCTGTTCATTCATAAAAGTGACTACATGAATAATGAATAAACTGAAACAATTATACGTAGTAAAAAGAAGACAACAATAAACACAGCACATGCATGTCAAACGTACTGAGGAATATCAATTCCCCTATCATTTGAATTAATCTCCTCCAGAGGGCTCATAACAAAATTTGGGCAACAACAAATATTTCATGTAAGCATTAGCTAATAGCTAGTCCTTAATTCTTCACTGCATACAAAGTACAGACACATAACTATTCCTTGCCTTGCTTTTTATAATCAGACTAAAGATATTAAAACAAGTTGCATGGCGTAAATCCACTGAGAACAATTATCACAGCCAAGGTTAAGTCTTTCATTTGGAAGGTAGCCTTTAGTTCAGAAAGAGCTGCTCACTTTTTTTACACTATCCTGCAGCTGGATCAATCTGAAATAGACCAATCTAGTGTTGCCATTGCATTTCTGCCTTGATAAACAAAATCTGGAATAAACTAACTTAAGTGTTTAGATGTCGGTTGGGTATGCCCTCTTAAACTAGAACAACTTCTTCAAATAAGCTTTAGGGGTTTCGTTAAGACTACGGAGGAGACTCTTGGGAAGTCAGCAATTACACTGTTTCTTGGGGAATTTTCCTTGTGGAAAATGTTTGTGTATTTAATTTTAAGCCAATAAATCTGTTGTTCAATTCAATGTTTTTTATTTTACTCTCTTTGTGCACAGATTATGGTCTCTTTTGGGGGTGTCTGCAGCAGACATACAAGTAGATTGGAAAGCTCTATTGTTGAGAATATCTGTCCGTCTATTCTTTCTTTCACTTTTGAGCTCTCATTTTACAACATTTTCTATTCTTGTCGTTCCTTTAATCAATTTTATTCTAACCTCTAATGATATACTGCTCTACCTAGAGGACAATAAAAAAAAATCCAAAGCTAGAAAAAGAGAATCCATTATGTTAACCTCCAATTGAGATAATGGGCAGTATCCTTCGTTTTAGGTGAATAATCAATCAGGTGCCATACCTCAACCCACTCAAGTTAGGTTTACTTTAGAAAATTTGGTTTCCCATTCCACAAAGAATAATATACCATTATATTTTAGAGTATTCATAGCACTGAACTATCAACAAAGGCTATACAAATTAGTTTGAATTAATAATGTCATTCTTTAAAAGGATAAAATACAATTTATGATTTAAATACAGAGGGAAAAAAAGCAAATACACGAACAAAGCAGGATAACATATCCAGTATCCCCACAGAAATAAAATCATTAATGATATTTAATGTTAAAAATATGCACAACACCCTAGAGCTCGACGTATTATTAGAATCCGATGCTCCTATCTATCCCGAGGATGATGTCAACAAGTCTAACCATTAGCAAAGCACCACAGGTTCACGAGGATATGAGGGGAACTCTTTACTCTAATAACATATGACATGGGAAAAACCCAAAAAATTTGCCCGTAAAATCTTCGGAAATACTTCAATCACTTAGACCACATAGCTAGACAAACCAAATGTTAATTCTCTCCTTACAGTTTTTCAAAATCCAAAGAAGCTACTACCCTAAGCACAGTCGCTAATTTAGGCAGTATCTGTTTTTTTTTTTGTGGGGTTGGGTTGGTGATCTGGTTGGTCTAATAGAGCAACCCTATAAAGGCCAAGTTGGCACAACCCTGCCAAGCCTTTTCAATTGTTGCAGGTGAACGGACAAAATTTTACGGAACAAGATGGTCAAGGTTATCATGAGATGTAAGTATTTCACTGGATGACCACTGGTCAAACATAATTTTGGATAATCTTGATTTTAGTCAACATTAAGTTTGAAGAGAACTAAACCCACTTGGGTTGGCTTGGTGGTGTTGGCTTGAGACCTTGAAGTGTGCTCCTATCAAGGTCTCGGATTCAATTATCTACCGTGCCAATATCGGTAGGCTAGTTTGGCTTCTTCAAAAACAAAAAAAAAATAGAATGAAGAGAACTAATTTACGTTAAGAAACTTTTCCATTGAGAGTAAGTTCATAAAAAAATCTGGTTCAAAGCTGTCAACTCAAGTCAAAAGCAACATTTTTCTCGCCCCACGACAAACTTAAAACACCAAAACATGTTTTTTTTCCGCACACAAGACAATTGTTCAGTAAATCCAAACATGCAACAAAACCAAAAGAGTTCAAATTTGACCCACAAGGCAAATTGAACGGGAAGCATCAAAGTACTGCACCATTTTAAAAAGGACAAAGTTGACGCAACCCTGCCAGTGGCCTTTTCAATTGTTGCAAGTTAACAGCCAAGATTTTACACTACAAAATGGTCAAAGTTGTATAATTTGTACTAGGCGGTAACCAACTGTCGGGAGATTAAGTATATGATTGGATGAGCATTCGTCAAACTTAAATTCGAATCATCTTGACTTTACAAAATTGATTTTAGTCGTGTTAAGTTAGAAGAAAACTAATTTATGTTAAGAAACTTTTCCACTAAGAGTAAGTTCAGAATGAAATCTGGTTCAAAGCTCAAGTCAAAAGCAACTTTCTTCCCAATTCAACTCAAACGTGGATTTGACAACAAACATAAAACATCAAAACATGCTTTTTTTCGCAAACGACAATGTTTAATACTGCCAATCCTAACATACAATAAAACCACAAGAGTTCAAATCTGACCTACAGGGCAAAATCAACATTTTCTACTTCTAGTCAAATGCAATTTCGACGACAAACTTAAAACATTAAGATGTGTTCTTTACGCAAACGACAATGTGTAATACTTTCAATCCAAACATCCAATAAAACGACAACAGTTCAAATTTGACGCAAGTGGATCAGGAAGCAGCAAAGACCAATGCGCAATGTACTTATAACACTATAGAAACTAGGGTTTTCAAAAATTAACTACCATCATAAATATCTACCTCACTAATCATGCGAAAATCTCAGTGAATCAATATATAAACAAACTAACTAACGAACTTACCTACAGAGACGCCAATATCCGTATCAGCCACCTGATTCTTTCGGAGCTTCCTCTCTAAATGTGCAGCTATCCATATAGTCCCAAGTGGACCTTTCTTCGCCAAAATAAACTGAGAGTAAAACATATTCACCTAAAAAAATTCGCTTTTTCCCAAAATCAACACCAAACACAGCTTAAATCTCAATCCCCATCTACAAACTCACCTAAAAATACACAAATCATAGCCACTTCGTAAAACCCCTCTTTACAAACCCTAATTTCACTTTCTCCAAAATCAACCAAACCAAACACCAAATAGCTCAAAACCTAACATAGAAATCAGAAACTCACGAGAATTGAGCTGTTAGTAACAGGTGAAGCTGAAGATCGAAGAAAAACGAAGCGAAAATGGGAAGAGTGTAAATTTGAAGCTGAAAGTTGAGAAACCCTAATTTGCAGCTAGGGTGAAAATTGGGGAAGAATTTGTTGTGGGGAAAACGAGAAAATAGGAAATTTTTTGAGGGAAAATTGGTGAAATTGAAAATTGAGTTGAAATTTGAAAGAAATGAAGAATGATTGTGTGAAGAGCGCGATCGAGATTTGGTTCGGTTTTAATTTTTATTTATTTGAAATAAAAATTAATAATTAATCGAAGTCGTGAAGCATATTAGCGTTTGGTATGTCGTCGTGTCAGTGTCTGATTGGGTTAACGTAGTGACTGAGACAAACCTGCACGTTTACTTACACTTGTTTCATGTTTTTCTTTTACTATATTTCACTTTCACTTTCACTTTCTACATTAGTATTAGTTGTATTTCTTTTTCTTATGCTACACCCCGCAATTTCCATTTTGGTCACGAGTACCATTATATGAAGTCTTAATTAATAGTAGAGTAAAGAAAAAAAACCATGCATGGAAGTTTACACGCTTAACAATGTTTTTGATCGGCTCATGTCTACTTGAAATCAAGCAGAGGTTGGGTTGAGGTGTGACCAACATTTTTAAGCGTTGAAAGAAAGAAAGAAAAAAACATGCATCATAATCCATGAGGGTGTATGTTAATGGAATGGCATTCTTCCTCCCATCCTAAACAATTGCACTTAGTAACATCTCATGATACTTAAGATAAAACCATGTTGGATCAACTAAAAGAACTGGCTTGCAATAAGCAAATTCCTTGATGCATGGTTTCAAACTTCAAAAAAGATGTTTGAAGATAAACTTCCTTTAAACAACATGGATATTTTCAATAAAGGAGAAAAAACTAACATAACAATTGACATACTAGCATTTGTCATTTAAAAAAATGAATATCCTCAATAAAAGACATGATTTCCGCATCGATAATAATTATTAGAAGATACTATCGAGAAGCAATGATTTTTTGTGGGGGGGGTTTCACAAATGAAAGTCGACAATCTTGAGAAACCATTGTCGACGCACATGTATATGGTGGCCCTTGTAGTTTTATGATCTTTCAAACATGTGATTTCTTGCTAACTATGATTCTACACCTCTATCCATACAAATTCTGTAGGTGCAATGGACAACCCATCTAGTGGTATCAAGGTATTCTACCACGAAGTTTGGGACTTTTTCTTATGGTATTCTTCTATGGACCATATTGTCATTTCTTTTGTGGCGAAATTTGTCATTTCTCGTAAGTTGTTAGGTTATGCATTTCCTTGGTCTTTTATGTCCAGCATCTAGTCAAAATATTAACACTAAAAAAACACACATATTTTTCTCCAAAAATGTTGTTAATCAATTTCAATATGATATTATACAGCATACTAGTTTCTTTAAAGCTAACAATTTGGAAAAATATCTGGGGGCAAACATATCATCGGAAATAACCAGTGTAGGTAATTTTTATTACATTGCGCAAAAAATATCAAAACATATAAATTGTAGGGTAGAGCAACGGTCGGGTTCGGGCCTGGACTCGGCAGTATGTATGAAACCGAGCATCCAATTTAGAGACCCTATTTCGCCCACAAATTAATACGGTTTGTGCGGGTTTCGATTTGGACGGATCTCAGTTTGATCGGGTAGGTTGATTCGGTTAGTTCTCCAATATTTTTATATTCATTTCAAATTTATCTGGCTATTTTTTTTTAACAAGACTTTCATCAATAAATTAACAAGAAACAGACCATAGATCAAAATATCATAGCAATCATTAAAATATCACGTTATAAAAAATTTAACAAGAAAAATGTCAGGGATCGGTTATCATTGTTTTTCTTATTCCCAATATCACGTGTTCATAATTAAAATATTGCACCTTGAACTTGGAAATATACGGACCTATGAGTAAATCATGGCTAAATTTAAAGAAAAGTTTGCATGTTTAAGTAGATCTACATAGTAAATCAACAAAAGATGCTTGCATGTGGAGTAAATTTTGTTATAGGTTGGTCGAGTTCGGTTTACACGGTTTTGGATTTGTAAAAATCGGGTCCGACCGTCTAAACCCACACATACCCTATTTTTTAGTCTTTCTTCACCCGAGACCCGTTTTAACCCGCCTGATGAACCCGCGAGTGACTCGGATATATCGGTTGGTGGGCGGGTTCGGATTTTGTGCTCACCCCTAATAAATTGGTTGGTAGCGGTCATTTTTATCACATTGTGCAACAAAAAAAAGTCAAAACATGTAAATTGGTTCGTAGCAACTAGCAACAATATTTGAGCTTAGACAACATAGTGACTTTTCTAAATTTGCTCTAATATGTATTATGATATGCAATACTTGAAGATGTGTGGTTTTATGTGGGGACATAGATATGACAAATTCATCTCCAATGTATTTCATGTCTAAAGGTCACATTATGAAAGTGTGAAGGAGGGTAAAAGAAGCAAAAGTATTTGTTCTCATCATCACTGATGACATGTTGGACAGGAATGTTATCTTCATTCTCACATAAATCACCGACTTCTTTGTTGTGGATACCAACCCTAACACTGGTATGAACAACATCATTTGGGACGTCCAGGCGGAATGATGAGTTAACGTCAATATCATGGGTGGATTCTGATGGCCAGTGTGCCGATGAAGAGAAAATGGAGTGATGATTGGTTTGTGTTATTTATAAGAGGATATGAAATGGTCATGGAGTGAGGGTGTGAGAAAAGTGTTGGTTTAGTATATGGTGACTCTTCTTGGGTTTCGTCACACGGAACATCCACAAAACCTTTTGTAAACATCGGTTGTTGAAATGCCAAGATGTTTACAAGTTGTGAACATTTCAAACGTCATATGAACGTTGCCATCTCCAACAAGATTTAACGACTCATACCAAACAAGTCTCTGAACAAGAGTTGTAAGGTATCAAGACGTTTTTCTTCAATTAACAAAGATAAATTGTTGCATGAAAGTGTAACACCTTCTGGTTTGTCCTTTTATCATGTTCGTTGTAATATATTTGGACAAAAATTCTTACAGAGGTATGATTGTGAGTAGAATTTAGACTTAATTAGTTAAGATAATGTTAACCTGGCCTTAATTATCCATGATTAATTAAAACATCATCAATTAAATAACTTATTCTTTAATTAAAATTAGACTTAACTATTTAATTAAAACTTAGTTTTATTGATGAAACCATTAATTACAATAACTTAAAGAGGTAGTTCAACTGGTTTGGTTTGAGATAAATGTTAAAAAAGTTGAATGTTCTGAGTAAAAAGTAAATATTAATCTAACAAGTAACTACTAAAAAAACATTTGTCAATCAAAAATTAAAATTAAAATAACTTAAATCAATAATTTGATTTAAGTTATTTCATCGTTATAAATATATCAAAATTTGATTTTAGTCCTTAAAAAATAAAACGAGATGTTTTCATTCTCACACAAAAAGTTGGTTTGGTTTGGTTTTTGTCCTTAATGAATATAATTTTGACATGTTCTTGGCATTTTTAAGATATTATATGAGTATACAAGGGTTGAACATAATAAATAGACATAATATGGAGACATCTTAAACATAAAAAAGTCATAATTTTGACATTCGTATGAACAAAAATTGGCCATAGGGACCATAAACAAAATGAAATTTTTTGCGGGGATAAAAACATTATGTTTTATTTTTTAGGAACTAAAAATCAAAATTCGATATATTTTTAAAGAGGAACAACTTATTTAATCCTTAATTAAAATTAAAATTTAATATTTGTTTTATTAATATAAAAAGGGAAGGTGAGAAAAACAGCCTCATTTCTCACCTAGCTATAAAAAAAAAAATGGTACTTAGTCAATGAGGTGATTATTGTCCTCCCAAACATATACATGTCCCATAATAAAGAGAAATGATATTTGTACAATCATTATGCGACAACTTTTAGACAACGTTTTCTCTCATAGTCACACGATATTCTTATTCTCTCTCTATTGTTTTTGACCAATAAGAAGAGAGAAAAGCAAGGTTGTCATCAAAGTTGTCATCAATTAGATGTACAAATATCACTACTCCGTAATAAAATTGGTGTGAATGATGTTCAAATCATAGAAAAAGATTGGTAGTCGTGTACTTTGGTAGTTTAGTACTTTTTTGTATCTGATGGTACAGTAAAAATACTTCAAAGAAGATAATGACAATTTTCTTAAAACAGACTTGAAATACATGATTCGTGAGTGATTTAAAAGTGACAAATACCTTAATGAGCCGAGCAAAATACCAAATGCTCAAAATAGCTCCGCGAGTTTTGGAAATTTTCTCTCAATGTCCTTTAAATTGTTCACAAACCCTCCAAAATGTCAAAAATATTCTTATTTCAAACGATATAGTTACGACCCTCTCGGAAGGTAATTCCGATACTATTAGAAGATAACTTTCAATGCTCTAGAAAAGAGACCTAATGCAAACTTATTCTCCCCATCTCAAGGATATCATTCAAGGGGCTACCGCAATATCTACTCAACCGTCAATATCTATCGGTTGAGGACCATTTGGAGTGAAAATAATAAGGGTCGTGTTAACCAATGTCTTTGGAGCATTAGTTAAGAAAGTAAAAAAATAGTTTTTTTTAATTAAAAACAGCAATTTTTTTAGCTTTTATAAAATTGAACACTATTCACCACTTCCTAATTTTTATATTAATCTTTTCAACTAATATCCAGCGACATTACATAACATTTTCTAAATAATAATAATAAGTAATAAGTAGGAAGCTCAATGAGGGAAACTAAGCAACAACCAGTTTTTCTATAGCTCAGTTCAACTTAAAGAACCTATTGCAACATGAAATTCCATGAAGAATGAATCTTCCAGCAATATTTATCTTAAAATATCAAATTTACGATGAGTGCAACAATTTCTATGATGTCCATACATATGCATGAAAGAAATACAAAAATAAAACAAAAAGTGAGAACAATACTTAAGGTGCAGGCAATTCTTCATGTTTTACTAAATTTCACAGCTTAGTCTTGCAGAAAGTAGACCATTGGAAATTATCTTCCGATGCGCGGTTTGTAACTTCCGATCGATTAAAACAGAAGCATTTTTGGCATTTTACGGTGTCTGTGGGACACATCAATTTCTTAAGTTTTGCCTGCACTCTTCATCGGTAACCATCCTTACTTGTTTGACAACACAGGTTAATGAAAAATTCATCAATTAAACTTGTTGCCTATAAAAAAAAAAAAAATTAAACTTGTTCATAATGAGTGCTGCTATATGCAGCGACAGAATTTTTCCCTAACTCTTCACAATGGCAAAACTGTTTTACAATTTAATTCCGTAATTCAAGGAAATCATGATTGTGGTGGTGTTAAGTAACAAAATTACACTGTTCGTGAACTGTCGTGAAATTTGGTTTCGCTAGATGTAGCATTATCCTATATAAATTCATTCAACCTACTTTGGAGTGTTCTCCTCTCGACGTCTCAAGTTTGATTATCCCTGATACCAATTTCAATACACTTGTTTAGCTTTCAAGAAAATATATAAATTCATTTCTATTTTCTAACCTTATATTTGGTATGAGCCTAACCATTTTTGCTTATACATTTGGGGCATGGGGTTCCATGATTACATACCAACCATTATTCTTCATGGTTACATTTTAAAAAATAACATGACAATATGACAAAATTCACAAATAAACACTACGATCTTCCTACTTCGTCTTTATCGGCATCTTCTTTCTTCTGGGTACCCAATTTGACAATGTCTTCCACCAATATTTTCCCATCTGTTTGTGATTAACATAAATACACAAAATAGCTGTCACTCATAAGCAGTTGAACACATATTCATATTAAGATATTGGATCATCTACATAGACATTTTAAATGTGTTACCAACGTTGATAAAGTTTTTAAACTGCTTTGTAATTATTTCAACTCAATCACCCAACTTTTTAATTTCACCATAAGAGGCTAATTGTTATGCAAATGCAACAAATCAAATCATACTGTAAGGTAATATCGTTGTGTTGGTTCCAAAAACTTCCCACATGGTTCGAAAAGTGTTTTTGATAAAAAGACTATTGAGATAATAGCTATATTAGTTGTACGAATGTACTATATGCAGTACATAACCTCCTTTTATAGTTATGAATTATGATGACAGCAACAAATAATCACAACTAAATGCTAGAGAGTATAACAGTTTTCTTGCTCTCTAAATCCTCTCAGTGGTCATTGCTCCTAAAAGATGGTGCAACAAAGAAAGCACAAAAAGAAAGAAAGAAAAAAAGCTCGAAAAGGAAAACCTCGTGTTGCATTAGGTTTTTTCTCTGTGATTTTGTAGTGTTAGATTAGTTGCATTAATTTGTGAGGGCACGTCAGAAACATTCATACTTGACAAGTGACATTCATATTTGCTAATTCCTGGCGCAATATGAGATAAAGGAAGAAATCGACAGAAGAACTAACCACTATCCTTTGAAAGGTTGCTGATAAGTTCATGGATTCCTTCTTTTCCTAAAGTGTCCTTCAGATACATGGCAGCGGATACAACTTCCTCAGGTGTCACTTTCCCATCATAATCCCTGCCAGAACACTTTGAATGATACTCATTTCTAACAGTTGCATATGAAGATTTATAAGGGAAAAGCAATATATAACTGTATCCATGTCATAATACTTTCTAAAACTTTATACATTCCAAATGTTCTGAATATATGAAAACTTATCTAGTCAGTTTTGAATTAGTTCTTTGAATCTCCTTGAAACAGGTCACTAATAAAAAATAATAGTAATTAATTCATCATAGGATTCCCCTTATAACAGGGTATAAGGTCCCCCCATCCTGAAACTATGGTGCCCTTCAATGAATTCTGCCATTGAAGTTGGCTAATTTCTTCTGTAAGAAAATATCGTAATCAAATATTCATAATTTGCACAAAGAAAACAATGGTAATTAATCACGGTGTTCTTTCAAGCAAATATCGAACCAAGTAAAAACCTGTCTAGCAACCGCCAGCGGTCTCCAATTTTAGCATCAACATCGTCAATTTCTTTTTCAAGTGTCTGGAGCATAGCATCAACCTAAGAATGTAATTCAGGCATTCAGCTCATGATTAACAAATAATCTGTTTTCTTTTTGTTTTTCAATTATTAAGTGAAATCAAATAAAAACTAGAGGGTCATAAATTTACCTTGTCAACAAGCGCTGAAGAAACTTTGTCACTAATAGCGACTTCCAAAGCACCATCACTATCCTTCCTTGCAGCTCTATAAGCCTTCTTAGCTTCCTGCTCACCTTCAGTACCTTCTTTGCCTACCATACTATTATACAGCTCCATCTGCACAGTGGTTGGTTAGAACTGATTTTTTATGAATCAAAAGCTGGGCATGATAAATAGCTTGTTCAGGAGGTTAAGAAAATGTTTAGATACAGATCAGTATCGTTAGCCTACTTTATCCTCCTACATACCAGTATAGTTAGCCTACTATATGTGCGTAGATACAGATCCAATAAGCCCTATCAGTCATAATGGATACTCTTACAAAACTAGAAACAACATTTTAAAATCTTTTATCAAACAAAAAAATAAAAGACAATAATATATGATGACAACATGAAGAGCCGAATTTAAATACTGGTTTTATATTGGTATAAGTACTGACAAATGTTAACTTCTAAGCTTCATAAAAAATGCATTTACTTTATCTAGCAAATAATTTTTTTAATAAATTAGTGTTAAATTATATGAATGTAGAATAATATTAAATTACATCCAAAAACTAAGTTCAACACTTACGCAATTCTATGAAGAAATTGCCATTTGAGTTTCAAGACTTTGAATCACCATAACGTATTCACTACATCCCTAGAGACAGATCAATTATACAGTCTACATACCTCCTTTTTAACAAGCCTCAAAAACTCTTCACGTTCTCTGCTCACCGACTGAAAAATTATCAGACAAATCTTTGAGTCCTAGCATTTACTAAAAAAAATTAATAGCTGGAAAGAGGAAAATAATTTTCCTTACAGATGCTGATGCTAAAACAGCTAGTGCTTGGCTGATCTCGCAAAGTTGCTCATGTTTTTCCAATGCCTTTGCCTTTATCTCTTCTCGTGTTAGTTCGGTCGTTGGATCCACTTCTTTTGTAGCCAAATTTCTTTCGTCACCAATAGGTTCTGTCACTTTGGCCTGCTTCTCTTCCTCCTCCTATTAAATATCTTGCAACCATCAATCTCAAATCTAAAGCAACAAGCATACTGAAAGCATAGCAACTTCAACAAGAAAATCAACATCTATGGTGATTCAGATACAATGTTGGTTGGATGACAATAGTTGAAAAAGGAAAATACTCATGAACATAGAACTGCATTTTTCAAAAATGACTTATGTAGGTAAGCACAAAAAAATATTTCTCTCCCCCTCTTCCATTCTATATTTCTTCCTACCAGACTTCATTACATAGACATATGAAAATTCTATGATCCTGGAACTAGTAATTATTCACAATGTTAAAGTGAAATGAAGCAAGGCTTTTAACAAACTACTTTAAAATTATAATGGAAATCACCAACTCATGCCTCCGTCGCAAAACATAAATATCTCTCATGACTGCACATATAAAGCATAAAAATTAACCTTGATTAGCTCTTCCTGCATTTCAAGATATTCCAACTTTCTCTTCCTCTCTGAAACAGAATCTTCAGAAGGCAAAGCTGTCACCCCAACAGTATCCACTACCTCATCTGGCAAAGAAGAGAGTGTAGCTTGAACAGCCTCCTCTGGTTTGACCTTTCCTGTGACGGAAAATGCTCTGCAGAGAGAATGAGATGACTATGCATTTCAAGAAGGGAGATACTTGTAAGGATAGTATTTCAACAGAGAAATTATTAAGGTACCTAGAGAGAATCAAGAGGGAAGACGGCAAAGAATGGTTGAGAGACAGATCCAGCCAGTCATTAAGCTGCAAAGAAATGTACAGTTTACAACCGCCTAACATGGGACTAACTGTCCAACCACAAGATGCCATCTTTTAAAAATCATCAAAAAATGTCTTCCTACTATATTATGTAAATGTCAACTTAGCCACTTCCTTCTCTACCAATTTATTATTGGAATTACTAATAGTATACTCTATCCTAATACAGTATTTCTCATTCCGATAAGATTTAAGAGTTTATTTACAACCCTTGTTTTTAATCACTATTTTTGTTATCCACCAACACAATAGCATTCGAAAATCTTGAGATTTGTTTGAGTAATATCTGATATAATCTATTTTAAAGTTAAAATTGATTAGAAATAAGTTTGATAAGAAGAAGGTTCTCAAAGTAGCAATTACAAGAAGATACAGTGTCTGAAAACTGCAAAATGAAAAAAAGGAAGATAATGGTTCTGATTTCTAAAAGTAGCAATTAAGGCCAGTTTTCTAATTCAAAAAAATTGCCCAGCTAGTAAAGTAACACAATGTTGGAGATTTCAGAATTGAGCTACAGTACACAAATTCCATTTAAACATTTATAATTAACCTGTTGCCGCATTTCTTCCACCGAACGCAATCCAAGCAATCCTCGATCTCTACATGCTTGACGAAGCTCTGCTTCTGAAAGAGTCTCCACACCTTCTTCTTGAATCAGTTTATCATCATTCTTGATCCTGCCAAAGCAAAATAATTCAAATCTATACTCTCAAAACAACAACAAAGTTATTGATGGAGTATATTAAATTCCAACTTGCTCCCACAGCAATAACATTTGAAATTCCATAAGAGCCGAGAATTCAGCTCTAACAAAACACTCCCTAAATACTGCAGAAAAGTCACATCAACAGCAGTGACGAAGAAACACATTTTCTGTCCACTCTTAACTTAAAATAAAACAAGAATCCCATGTATTATGATGTATTTTTTCTCCTGCAATTCAGTTATGCACTACAATGAAACCAGAATGTAAGTGAGAATGCTGACATCCATATATTGGTGTAACATGCATAAGATAAGTACAATAGTTGGAAAACAATACTCCTCTAAAGTCTAAACCAGACAACGAAAAATCCGGCATAAAATAATAAATGAAACTTTCCAACTCTAACCTATAAAAACCAGTGACTTGTATACATACACCAGAATCAGAGTTATCCCAAAAAGGTAAAAGGGAATCAATGAATCTTACTCCTGTAATCTTTTGCGGAGCATATAACGCAAATATGCATCAGTACCATATGGGCTGATACCCATGTATTTACACATGTTTACCAAGCGAGGCCTGTTTATCCATTTTCAAAACCAAAAGACATGTTAGCATAATGATAATGGAAATCCAGAAGATGAGATTCATTCAGAAAAGCACAAATAGTTGAACATAGCCATTGGTAGAAGGACCAACCTGCTAATGTTATCCAAAGTGAACTCGTCGTTAAATAATTTGGCAAATCCTAAAATTTCATCATTCGAAACTCGAGCACCTGTTCTGACCTGTTCCATTAACATAATAAATACAAACATAGTATATAAATAATGCTTATAAAATATAAAACACTATATCATGAAGAGCATAGCTGACCTTGTTCATAAATTCATCAAGATCTTCTGCCGTTTGCTTCATTTCTCCACTTCGTGAATTCTGAACCTCCTTTGCCATTTCTTTCACAGTATCTTGAAGAAACTTGGCATATTCTATCCTTGCATTTAGCCTTCTTTTCAATGCCTCCTACAAGTTAAGTCTTCCCAAAATTGAGTGATAATAAAAGCGTGCTAGCACTTAGGCCGACATTGTTTGACGAGTACATTAATAATTACCTGTTCTCTCATCTTATCCTGGAAAGTGGAAGGCAGCATGTTGGGAAACAGTTTCAGGAATACTGGCAACAGAATCTCCATGAATGGAACTATGATAAATACAGCAAAAGGAACTAGCCTGAAAATATCGATTGTTGTCCTTGTGAGTTGCTGCCTCTCCCTTCTAGAAAGACTCTTTCCATTGGCAAGTTTTAACAATAATCTGGAGCTTATCCTGACATCAGCCCAAAGTAGTTTTGTTCCAAACCAATAGTGTTGCAGAGTAGATTTAAACTCATCCTTCCAATAATTTAACTTCTTTGCCCAGTCATCCCTAGGCAATAGAAAATAAGAGAAGTCTCACTCTCATACACATATTCATATGACACACAAAAACAAGATGTAGTAAATTTTAAACCTGCTCATTGACAAAATAGCTCGGAGAGCTGGACCAATTCCAAGAATCTTCGCCCATGATTTCTTTACTATAGATTCAGTACTTCTATGTGGTTCTTGTAATTGTTTAGCCTTAGCTTTCGCTTTTATGGTAGTCAAGTCTTCAACAGCCTCATCACACTCCTCCGGAGAAGTTTCCTTTTTCTGTTTAGAATCAGATTTTTCGTTTCCATTTCCACCACTGCTGCTACCCAATCTAGATCGATTAGCAGAAGCCGTGGAAATGTAACAGACACTTTGGGACGTCCACCCCAATCTCGAAAGAGAAACTAACTCTATCTTCTCAGTTCTATTTCCAAAATTCAAACCTCTAAAGTAATTATGCAAGTAAAATCTTGACGCCGAACAATCTTCCAAATCATCATTGTTGACAGTATACATATTTCTTTCTCTTCCATGTTCATGTGAATCATGTCCATGTCCAGTAGTTGCGGACAAAGAAAAGGGAAACCGACTCAAGCCATCTAATTCACTAGATTTAAATGGCTGACCAATCCCAACACTTGAGAATCCAAGGATAACACGAGTATGTTGACTAATGAAGTGATTGAACAAAAGGTTCCTTTTCTTTTGCAAAATCACTCTTGAAGCCATATATATCAACAAATTCCTACCTTGGATATAAGTTATTTTTTAAATAAAACACTTATAATAACATAATGCTTCAGTGTCATTGATACAAATCCCATAGATTAGCACCTGGAAAGTGAAATTATCCACTCTTCTTATTTTTTTCAGCAGTACATTCTCTAAACATACAAAATAGGAACACACACATAACAACATGCATCAATCAAAAAGCAATTAGAGCGCTAAGAAATGTTGTGCATATAAAACAACACAAAATTTAACATTTACTAATTCTATTATCACCAGAAAGACAAATTGAATTGAAGCTTGTGAAGTAAGAAACGAACCTTGTAGAAAGAATTTGTAGGTGAAAAAGTAGTCGCGTGTAAGAGGAAACGGACAGAGTGAAGAAGGAACAACAACATTCTAGGAGTTTTGTTTTGAATCCTTTTTCTCATTCAATCATTTTTTTATTGATTTTGACACAGTGCATGATTTGCTTGAATACTATTGAGAATTATCTCTTACATTATTCTTAATAATTTCTTAATCGGTTTCTAATCACATGAGCTAAAAAAAATCAGTAATATAATAGCTTTCCAATAAGCCTGTAGAATCTTGTAAAAAAAAAAAAGCTTGTAGAAACTTTATTTAATTTACATTTTTTTTGACAAAAATTTAATTATAATATTACTAGGCCAAACTTTCGGAGTTATTTCATAGAAATTATTCAATAATGGGATTTCTTTTAATTTATTAACAAAGAAGAAAAATTAAAAGTGAATCATAATGCATAGCATTAATATTAATAATTAATAAAATATAAAATACTAAAAAGGTGCAAAAAGGACTACAACTTTAACATCACTGAAAAGTATCAATAGTATATTCCGAACTCTCACACAACATTATCAGTATATTCTCACTTAGCTCACTGCCTTATATCAGCATATTCTCGGTTCCCTTGCCCATGCGAGGCAAATCATCAAAAGGTTAATTTCAGATTTCAGATTTGCAAAATGTGTAAACTGCATGAACTTTTTGTTAATATATAAGCCAGATAGATATTAAAAAAGGATCATTATAAAGAAAAATGCTAACAATATACTCTTAATGTGAAATCCAACTCCCACAAAATGGAGAGTGAAATCTATGTGATTTTGTATATCTCACATAAATTTCACCGGATAAAAGAGTCGTCGCTGCATAAATGTATTTGAAAATATATTGTTAGTATTCCTTTTGTTACATATAAGCAGCATTAAGAAAGAAATATCAAACCCAAAGGCAAAACAGACAAATTATGGTCCTATGATCTTTCAGAAATCTAGAAACATTTGGTGTGGTGGTTACATGCATTCAAGTGCATGTCTCTTCCCTTGTACATCTCATAAAATTGTTCATGATCTTCTTTAGAAGCTGGTTTTCATATCAGAACATGACTAACTTGCGATCGTTTCATGAGGAAGACGCTGTGCTAGATGAACGCAGTAATTTATCACTACGTACCAGCATCTCTTGGGAATTCACAGTTTTGCAACAAACTAACCTTAAAATGATTCACACAAGAAGAAATTGAAAACAAAAACCAAGTAAAAAATAACCCATTTGGGGTTGGCCTAGTGGTTGGCTTGGGATCTTGGAGTTTGCTCCTCCAAAGTTCTCAAGTTCGATTCCCTCCGGTGCCAATTTCGGTGGGCTAAGTCCATACAGATCTTGCTCTTGCTTTAAACGGAGCCCCCGCAAGTGGGCGGTGGGATTGGTCCCTCGGATTAGTCGATTCTTGGATCGGATACCGAGTTTTCAAAAAAAAAAACCAAGTAATAATGTCACAATTTCAACTTTGTGATAAATGTTAATGGCAAATAAGCTTCTTGAAGAAGAAAAAAATACATCCCAGTCGGTGAAATGACTTTGCAATAGAGGTGGGAAGAGATGGCAATAAAACCATCAAATAAGTAAATGAAAATACATAGAAAAATACATATAGTTTAACATAAACCAAACTAATTCTAATTCAAAGCTGAGAAAGAGAGATGCTGAAAAAGAAAAGGGAAAATAATTCAACAATAAAAGTACTCAAGAAATAATAGGAATTTGAATGATCCAAGAAAGCCTTGCTACTCACCTGGCGAACTTAGGTTCACATAAATGATTTATTAGATAATAATTCTAACATAAGAAAATTGTTCTCATCCAATGCAACTCCAAAACAGAAAAAATCATTATATATTTTTATTTTTGATAAGCAAACTTCTATTAAAATCGAGCAAACTAGAACAAGATGAAGAAAGCAGCTCCATGGTCAACGTACAATTACATAGTATACACTATAGCTGCCACAAAACTACTTTAAGATACACATGATAAAAAAAGGTCAAGTGGCAACCGCATCTCAACTCATCCATTACACAATAACCAAACCAGCAACAGATTACCCCTGCGCTTACAAAACAGAACCTCCAGCGTCACCATACATCCGCAGAGTTTTTTCGAAATTACCATCTGATCGAGTAATACAAGCTCCAGTTCTCAACACCAGCATAACTTCTTCATTGCTACAACACAAATCACCATCCTACCTGTTATAACAAGACAAAATCGAACACTTTGCTGACAATAAAGTGGGTTATTCCACCAATCTGAAAAAACTAAGCTTTTATTTCTCTTCTCCCTACTAATGAACCAAGACCAAGCCAAATGTTTTATATGATCCACCACCTCTGAAATGTTTGCCATTTTTCCTTTAAATAGAATATCCTTTCGTTCTGGCAAAATGCACTACACCGTTGTTAGCCAAATTAAATGTGATGCTTTTTTGCAACTCTTTCCCTTACAAACAGAATTGAAGGGTATGAAATTGTCCACCAACTCATCTCCCTATCCTGTGACATTCCATTTCTTCCACTTAAAATCAGTTTCCAAATCTCATTTGTTTCTGCAAAACTCACAAACAAGTGTCTCACCGTCTCAATTGCATTAAAGCAAAAAACTCAACTTTGTTTAGAAATGTCATTGATTACCCCTCTACTGTCCGGAAACTAGACAACAGTGCACAACAGCTTTTAACAGAGAAACATTCGACGTTTCCGGAAGCCATGCAAATGGAACAGTAAATGATGCATGCATCTGCACCCTGCGACAGCAGACTGCACAATTCTGCAGCAGCACCGGTGTCTTGCTTATATGAAAGTGCATCACTGCATTACTATTAACAGTAATTTTAGGAAATAGTTAGGAATAACATACAATAAGTAAGTATCTTCAGAATAGGCAACACCTTCAAGACCATATAGACGTCTTAAAGTTTACTAATATCTCCTTGTTGCCAAAACAAGTCCATGATCTCAATATGAACGAGAAGCTCTTTGAGTGTAAAATAATATTTCCATATATTGGTCATGTACAAAAAATGAGTCTCTCAATAAATAAAGTAGCCAGTTAGCACCAAAACATGAGCCTCAACCGTCTTTGTCTGACTTTGGCCTTTACCAATTACCATCCTACATAAAGTCGGATACGCGACTCTAACAGATCATGATAGTACTGAATGTTTTGTTTAGTATCATCAAACAATGAACCTCAGGTTTCCTTCTCTAACCTGAAATTTGGTCCAACAAATAATGCAACACAAGACAAGATTTTTGTAGGTCATTCTTTATGGCTCGGTGAGTCAGTGTGAAGCAGATAATATTTTGTCATAGACTTTTTGAAATCATCTAAAGTTTAATTTTATTTTTTTTGAAATCTCGGTATCCGATCCAAGGACCGACTAATCCGAGAGGACCAATCCCACCGCCCACTTGCGGGGGCCCCATTATGAACTTGCCCACCGAAATTGGCACCAGAGGGAATCGAACCTGAGACCTTGAGAGGAGCACACTCCAAGATCCCAAGCCAACCACTAGGCCAACCCCAAATGGGTTCATCTAAAGTTTAATAGTATGTATACTGTGCAAAAATAATCAGAGATGTTCTTGAAGTTCATCATACATTCTTACACTATACTAGGTATAAATACCACAATTATTACATTGGCAATTGACGGCGAGAGAATTGCTCGAACCAATGTTTTGGAGCAGCTGGATGAATTTTAAACACTCGGGCTACAAATTTCTTTTCGCTATCAGTGATCATACTTTGAATGGAATATTTTCTATAAGACAGACCCCTTTCTGTAAGCCACGTATGGAATCTGTACCTAGGTATAATTCGGTCATCCAAGTGATAATGCAACATTGCTGGAAAAGTTTCCAGACAGTCCAAAGTTGTTCCCATTTCCTGGTTGAAAAAATTCACTTTTTGCTCTATAATTTCATAATTTTGGTTCAGAATCCTTGGGGTTTTTCTTACCATCATGCAGAGCTTTGAGAATTCAATTCTTGAGCGTAGAAGGCAGTCAAATCTTTCCTGTAACTCACTGCTTGTGCCGTGCAAACGATCCAAAAGATTCATAGTCAATGCATTTTCTCCAAAGCCTAACCTATGTAAGAAATTCAACTTATTAATGCTATGAACTCGAGCTCGTGAAATGTGAATTCTCCTCAAACCATCTTGATAATCTTTATCCCGGACTTCATTACGATCGCTTGTGATATAATCCGCTAACAACCGATAATGTCCACCCTTTAACTTATCACAGAAGCATTCTTGCAAACCCATAGCTCTTATCACATTTGGTAGATTAACCATTCTAATTGTTCCCAACACATGACCAAAATTTTCAATAACATCCTCCAAATCTTTAGAGCTCATGCCAAAGTGTTTCAACAGCTCCAACACATTAATCACCATCTTCTCCAAATCAAGCTTCAACACTTCAGGACATTGTAGAATCAACAAAGCGACTTCCTCCTTCTTTCCACCAAATCTACAGAAATACTCTAATCTGTGTACTATCTCATCTTCTTTGTGATCAACAAATATACTCTTATTCTTCCCCATGAGTTCTCCTACATTACCCTTCCATCCACTTAAATCGTAAAACAGTCGCAACTTTCTACACACCTCATACCATGAACCTACATTTCCATCAACATAACTTCCCAAAGAATTATCCAAAAAAATCAACTTTAGATCACTAAACAACCCATCAATCCCAAAAACACCCTTTTGAATTTGACCCACTTCCTCACTCAAAACAAAAGGAAAAGCCAAACAAATCCCAATAACTTCAACATTACCAAAACCAAATCTTTTAAACCAACAAAGCCTCAGTTTCAACTCTTCAACACTTTTCCCAAATATAGAACTCTTCTCCATATACAACACACCTAACTTCTCCCAAGGAAACCCAAAATCACAAAGCACACAAGCAGCTTCCAAAAGGGTCCTATCCTCTGAAAAGAACAGCTTATCATTCGGTAACAAATCAGAAACCAAAGTATAATCTATCCCTATGCTTTCAAAAAAGACTTCAAATTCGTTAATGGTGTGGAACCTAATGACTCTTTTAATGTTATTTGAGAAAGTGGGTGGTGAAAAATTTACCTTTGAAATGAGATTTGTGAGGGAACAGAGAGCGTTGTTGCCGATGTGTTCTGCATAGGTGAAGGGTATGGATTTGGTGTTGTGGAGGTAATCGGTGAGGGCTTTTTGAGCTTGGTGAATGACATGGTTTCTGTGTTTGATGGGGATTTTGGAGAGGTTTGGGAGGTTGGTTTTTGTGGAGGTGGAAAAATGGCGGTGGAGGAAGAAGAACATGGCTCTATTTGTTTTCAGCTTCATGTAGCCATGTTTGTGAAAAGCAGGAAGCTTTACACACCTTGTGGCATATACCATGTGTTTGTGTTTATGCTGATCCGAAATAATTTAAAGTTATGTATAGTTTTCTAAAAAAAAAAATATATATTTTTTATGCGTTTCCTTGAACTTAACTCAATTTGTGGGGATATGATATATGTAAGGCTTAATATTTGAACCTTGGACATAAAAAAAAAAGAAAGTAAGAGGAGGTATGTGCCCTTAATCAGATGGTCAAGGATTCAATGAAATTCTTGTGTATGAACCAACTTCTTAGAACTATTATCGTAGATTTTAGTACTCGGTTAGTGAGCTCGAAAAAGAACCAACTTTTTTCTTTCGACTACTCCATCGTTCGTTTAACCATTCCTAACCTAAAACCCAACCGTCTAATCGTTAATCTCGATTAACATAATAATTATTTTTAGGTTTAAACAATGTCTTATTGAAAAAATTAAATATTAATTTAAAAAAAAATTTGATGTCATTTTATATGTATCAACTACTTCAACCGCTAATTTTGCAAAACACAACAAGTTCATTTATATAGTTTATCTATTATCAATCAACTAACTTATGGTTTGTTTGGTAAGTCCAAAAAATAAGCCTATAGCTTATAAATTCGTATGATTAAAGAAGCTTGGTTTGGTAACCGACATTCCATCACAAGCTTGTAACTTATTCTACTAGCTTATGACTTATTTTTCAGACATTATTTAAGTAAAGTTTGAACTTATAATTTATTTATTTTTAATAAATTTGAACTTATAATTTATAACATGTTTTATCCTATTTGTACCCTCACCATTTTAGCGAAAACCCATTTTTACCCCTTACAATACATACTTAGGTTTAAGAAAAAAGTTTACTTTAATTAAGCTTTAAATTGGTAATAAATGAATGGCTACGTTTAATTAAAAAAAGTGTTACGCTCAACATTGAAAAAAAGTTACGTTTAAGAAGAATAAAACGTTTGAGAAAGAAAACAAAAGTTGCTGCATTCAGTTTATTTTTATTTTTGAGGTGTTACGTTCAAAAAAAATTAGTGCAAAGTTTCCCAAAAAAATAATAATTAATGCAAAGTTATGTTTAATTTTTATTATAGATAAAAACTGAAATAAAATCATTTATACTTTAATTTTTCATGAAATCTAAAAATCAAAATGCAACATATTTAAAAATAAAATTTTAGCAAAACATTAATCTAATAATATATGAAATATCTATTAAACTAATAAATTTAAATGACTAAATATAAGTAGCTTTTTTTAGGAGTTTACTAAATATAAATATCTTAAACAACAATTGATATATAAGTCATTTTTAGGAGGTTATTTTAGAAAGTCTCTTGTCTGCGTGCTTGAGCATATAAGTCTCTTGGCGAAGCATTGAGCACCTAGGAAGTCCAAGTCAATTGTGATCGAGCAAAGTAAAGTCTTAAGCAGTTGTGCTCAAGCAATGGAAGTCTCTTGCAGGGGTGCTTGAGCAAAAGAAGTCTTTAGGTAGGGTCCTAAAGCATAGAAGTCTCTTACTATGTGCTTGAACATTGAGAAGTCTCTTGGTGTGTCCTTGACCAAATTGTAATCAAGATTGGTTATACCGAAATCTCTTGGAAGTACAAGGGGACTGAACTACTCTTATTTGTAGGGTGAACCAATATAAATAGGTTGTACTTCAGTGTCTTTGTCTTTGGTGTCTTTAGTTCATTTTAGATGAGAGAGAATGTTGGATGAATGATTAAAATAAATTATTTAGATTAGAGAGAATAAATGGTTAAGAGAGAGATGAGAACAAAGACACCAAAGGAAAAGACACTCTAGTGCAACCCAATATAAATTGTTTTGTGTCTTTCGTCTCTCCCAGACTCTTTATTCTTTATCTACATGTTTTGTAATTTCAGCTGCATTCAGACTCTGAGTCAGAATCTGCAACATCAGATTATGTCAAGATTCATATTCAACACTTAGAATTTGACTAAGAATTGTTCTATGTAAAAATTGAAGTTCCATTCTCTTGATAAATTTGGCTTTGTTGGTACTCATTAATAAAATAAAATAAAATCAAAAAAGAACGCAAATAATAAAGGGCTTGTTGGTAATTGGGCAGCAATAAAACCCTATATTTGATTGACCTGCAAATGCACTTCTCCAAAACAAAACCAACAATGTCACAACAAGGTCAATTCCCAATAAACCCCAACATGGTTCCTCAACAGAACCAAATCCCTCTGCATCATCCCATCCACATGCAGCAGCAGCAGCAGCAGCAGATGCACATGTCTATGTCCATGCCTATGCACCATCCCAACATGGTCATGCAACAAATGCACATGCCATATCACATGCCACTTCAGGTCCCATACTCCACCCACGATGCTGGATACCCTTCATCCATGAAGCGTCGTCGAGATGACGAAGATCTGGGTATAGCCTCATCGGTGGAATTATCGGCGGCGAAACGCGCCAAGGGACAGGATGTGATATTTAGGATCGTTGTGCCGTCGAAGCAGATCGGGAAGGTTATTGGGAAAGAAGGTTGCCGTATACAGAAGATTCGTGAAGAGACTAGAGCTAACATCAAAATCGCTGATGCTATTGCTGTAAGTTCGTTGTATATTTTTTTTTTGTGGAATCTGGCAGAGAGAAAAATTTAGGGTTTGTGTTTTGGTTTTAATTGTTGTTTGAATTAAAGATGAAATTTTGTGTTCAAATTGTGTTTAGGGATAGTGATAATTTGATTGTTTTATATTGGGGAAAGTTGTTTGGCAATTGTTATAGGGAGAGAAAAAATGATCAGGATAATTAGTTAAAAAAAATTAGTAATTTTTTTTGTATAACTCGTGTTTGTATCTATTCTGGGTTTTGGGGGCTTGCTAGAAGAGTTGAGTTATGTTTTCTACTAAGTAATCAAGTATGTATTTTTTTTTAATGTGAAATCATGATTCGTTTTTATGCCTCGAATCTATCTATTGTGATTTTGGAACAGTTAGAGCTTCCAGTAGACATTTTGGGGTGTCTATGCTAGTTGTTATTGTTGTGAGATAAGCTCATGAAATGGGGTGACCGATACATTTCAAAAAATGTGTGTGGTAGTTATTAATGTGATCTATTTCGGGGTTTCTCCTCTTTGCATAGATAGGGTCATCCGATACTAGTAGATTAACTTTGCCTATTAGATATTCTCAATTCCGCTTTTGATCAACTCACAAGCTTCATAGCAGTCAATTGAAAATTGTCGTTTTTGTAGAGTAGAAAGAACCAGTACTGGTTATACGGGGGCTGGACTTTGGTCAGCACCAGGCGTACTTTCAATTATTTCTCTTTCAGTTATTTCTCCTAGGGCCAAGGGTGTAAGGCCTTGGTCAAAATTGTTTTTGCGGTCACTCTTATTAATCATGGAGCTCTGCTACCTTATAGGAAAGGAAAATATTTGTTATATTATTATTATATACTATTGTCAGCCGATACTGCGAATACATTAGCAGAGGTGTGGAATATTTTTCCTATATACATCTTGCCTTCTAGGATCCAAAATGTGTTTCATTTTTATGTAAACATAACAAATTATATGTAAACATAACAAAATGTCAGTGTACTAATTTAAGATAATGTATGAAGCTATTAGTTATTATTCAAACTAGTTGGTGTTTACCGAATCCAATCTCATGTTTTCCTTATTTGGCAGAGACATGAAGAGCGTGTTATCATTATTAGCTCTAAAGATAATGATGAAATGGTTACGGATGCCGAGAAAGCTCTAGAACAGATAGCCAATTTAATTTTAAAGGTATGATAGGATATATGATGGATTAAACATTGTTTTGTCTCTAACTTCCATACTTCCCATAATATGCATGAGTAGACATGATCTTTGAACGTTGAACATTGATTTGACTATTGAATTGCTGACTGTAATTATATCCCCATATAATTTATGGTTTTTTTTGGACAGACCCGTATAATTTATGCTAAAATCCTCTTCTCAGTAGACTTTATTTATTCTTGGAATGATGTGGTTTGTTGTTATTCTTCTATCTTTGAAACCTCTGAAGGACTAATCTTGCCTTTTTATGTGTTCCAGCACTTATATACCCATCTATTTTGAAAAATAAAGTCACCAAACATTTTTGATAAACGCTAAATGGTTAGGCACGGATTGAAGTATATAACAATGTTTGTAAGCATCCTTGAAATGCACTGGCATTTTACAAAAATAATAAAGTAGGCGCTAAAATACTAAGCAAGCCAAGTCAGTTTTTATTTTTGGAAATGAGTTCACAATGTTTAATATTTTTTTTTGTTTTAATTCTAAATATACCAGTTTCCCCCCTATGCTGTAGATAATTTTAATTTGAATGTGAATATCTTCCTGTAAACTACAAGTCTATCCCACGGGTCAACTTTGAGTCTTTATCTTTTTTTCTTGATTGATGATATGCTTGCGGAACATGTCCAAGAATTGTCAAAGAGCTTGGTTTTGTATACGATGTAGTCATAGTTGGAGAGTCGAGAGAAAATTAGAAGCAGATTATGCAAAGTCTTATGGTTTAACTATCTTGGATATATCATACAAAATGACGAGAATATAAAGGAAGATGTCAACCATATAATCCAAGCCCGAGTCTTCACCTAACTATTTCCAATATTGTATGATAAAGGAGCCACTCATTCTTTTATCTCATGGGATTGTGTGACTTCTCTGCAAGTACTTGTTACCTCTCTACCTTTTAATTGGTGGTCAGCATACCGTTTGCTGAACCCAAATCTCTTGATGAAGCTTTCAGCTCTTGGGCATAAAACTCAAGATTGTTTTGATCAGTGTTCCACTCAAACATCTGGGAGTGATTCTAGGGATGGACGTTTTACTGGACTGCACTCGTAGGTCTGTGATATTCCAAGACCCGGTATTACCCGATTCCTCGAAGCCAACCGACTGAAGTTTCCCCTAAAAGGAGGTGTTCATAAGTTTGTGTTCCTGAATTCTATCAGCGTAAATTCTGGATGTTGCTTTATGGTATCAGAGTGTAATAATCCTCAAACAAATATTTTGGGAATGATGGCCTTGTGTGATTAAACTTTTTTAATGGTTATAGTTGTTATCTTTATAGAAGTAATTAAATATTTGAAGTTATATCTTGGATCAAAATCCGGGATATAACAGTGTGGACTGTGGAGTACAACCATAGAAGCATTGGTAAGATGGATAGACCAGGTGGAGGATAGCCTGTTAGTTCGACACAGTGGAGACCAAACGAACCTATAGGTCCAACCTGCGAGAGAGATTCAAATATAAGATCTATCTCCAAACATGTTTCATGACATAGACATTATCACACTGTTTGATCTATGTAGCTGACCACATCTTGTTTGATCTATGTAGCTGACCACATCTTTTGACAAAAGGTTTTGCAGTTGTTATTATTTTTAATTTTAATACCCTGTCATGCCTGTTATACTATTATTCTTACAAATTGTCGTGCCCCCGTATAGTCTTTTGTTGGATACATATTAAAATAATTTTTTTTTATGCTCAATCATTTAGTAAATTAGCAATAAACCTGATTAAGGGGTAATAAGTCATTCTCTTTAGGTGCATGGCGACTTAGTTTTTTGTGGACCGCTTGTCCATTATTTTAAGAGATATTAGCGCACTACAATCAATAATCATGTTTTCTTGCTGGGTGTCACCTGTGTTTATTGCTGCTATTGAGATGAATTGATAAAGTTATGCTCTTTTTAACAGGAAGATAACAGCAGTCTTGATACATCAAAACTTACTGCAGGGCATGTGGCTGCCAATACAATTAGACTTTTGATTGCTGGTTCCCAGGCAGGTGGATTGATTGGGATGTCAGGTCAAAACATTGAGAAGTTACGCAACTCTTCCGGTGCTATGATTACCGTTCTTGCACCGAGTCAGTTGCCTTTATGTGCTTCTGCCCATGAATCTGATAGAGTAGTACAGGTGGGATGTCTAAAGCCATGCTCATAATTTTTTTCCCCCTCTTTGCAACTCCCTTTCACCATAATATTTTGACTTTATGATACAACAAAGATGACAATATACTTCGTTTTATTGAATTTTTCAATGATTGACCACCTAAATAACAATGTTGGACACTTGCACCAAAGTGTTGAACGATACATACCCTTCAACATATTAAGCATTAGAGTTTCCATGTACAAATCATGCTATACAATCTTTTATATATGATCATTATCTATAATTTGTTTGAAGAGTTTTATCTATTCAGTTCAATTGAGTTTAAATTGTCAATGCTACATTGCTACTTATGAAATTGATCATACCATTCTGCTATTAATTCTGAAGGCCACTGCCCTCCTTTGTTCATAACTATGTTGCTAAATGGTAAATCCTCTGATCAGCAAAGTTAAGACTTAAGATATTATATACATAGTACAAGTATTATTAAGATTATTCGAGGGATCAAAACACTTTATGCTTTGCTTTTCCATTCTTGCTATTATGTTGTTTTGCTGCTGAATTTTGACCCTCTTGTTGAATTTAGTTATCAGGAGATGTTTCCACAGTAATGAAGGCATTGGAGGAGATAGGTTTCCAGTTAAGGTCCGTTAGTGAGCTTCTTTATAGAATTTGAACCTTGCTCAAATACGGTTTCTAAATTTAGTTTCATTTAGTCTCACCTATTTATCAACTCAAATTTTGTTTAGGGAAAATCCCCCAAGACAAGTGATTTCAATCAGCCCAACATACAATTACGCTGCAATTCGACCATCCCAGCCATATCTTGACCCAAATTCAGGTTATTTAAAGTTTTCTATATCAGAACAGCTTTTAGCTGCCATTTTGCAGTTATATTAGGTTTTGAATATTGTCTTACAACCACTTCATCTCTAGGACAACCAATCTTGCAGTTGATTATGTTACATTTGAGATGCTGATTTCGGAAACAATGGTTGGTGGGTTGATCGGAAGATGCGGCTCAAACATATCAAGGATCAGAAATGAGTCTGGAGCAATGATCAAGGTTAGATTTCTAATTACTTCTTCACTTTAGTTCAAATATGTGAACATCAATGACATTTTCATGTAAAATAAATTATTATTCATTTTTTCTTCGTAAGTATCCAAGGTTGCTTTTCAGCTGATTTATTTCTTCACCAATTGGAAAATGTTACAGGTTTATGGTGGAAAAGGTGAGCAGAAGCATAGGCAAATTCAGTTTGGTGGTAGTGCCGAACAGGTGATGAGTTAATCTAATTTTCTAATCATGTGCAAAATTATATGTTGTGCACTTTTTATCATTGTTTGCTGGTTTTGTTCTTTTCCAACATCTATTCATACTTTTTTTGTTGAAACTTTAATTTTTAAACAGGTAGCTTTGGCAAAAAAGAGAGTTGATGAATATATATACGATCAGTTGATACAGCAACCTGATACCTAACAATCAGCGTAAGTATTTAAGAATTTGGTAAATTGAAGGTGTAAATTTTTTTGTGTCCAATTTGTAATAACAAAGGTTCTTCACTTGATTTAGAAGCTTTTAATCCCTTTTTTAAAGGTGACATTTTATGGTTCTTTGGTACTGTAAAATTGTTTACCTGTGGATTAAAATTGAATCATTATTTTAAATGATTTGCTACTGATAGATTAGTTTGAGATTTAATTTAATGAATTTGAAATCAAGTATTCTTATCCTAAATATTTTTGTTCCCCTACCCAAGTAGCTGATTTTAAACTGTACTACTTGAGTTTACTAATTTTCTTTATTAGACAAATCTTAATATATATTGAAGGTGTGCGAGTCAAGCCACGCTCAATGCCCAAAAATATGTTTACTTCTTGGATTCCTAACTCTGTTGGGCTGGATTACTACAATTTATGTGTATAAATAATATTTTGTCACTTGTAAGTTTTGCTCATTGATTTTGTTTTTGTTTTGATATCAACCCTGTATATTTTCTCTTTTTAATTTTGGTCTCTTAGACTGCATTAAATTCAGAGACTTGTTCTAAATAGATTCCAATACTTGAACCATTAAAATACAAATGAGCAAGAGTAAGGATAATACTTGAGCAGTAGAACTCAAAATTAAAATGAATAAAAAGTATAAAAGGGAAGGGTGTGGTCTAAGATCACGTTGAAACCAATTTATATGCTTTCTGGTTAACATTGGTTGTGCTTTGTTCTGAAATTAATAGATTTCTGGTCTACTCAGTTTCCAGAGATGACAAACCTGGAAAGCCAAAATCTCTAGCCTCTGTCAAACTTCCGCTACAAATCCATTCCAGATCTGTTGTTTGACTTATGGGTGCAGGGTGCTTATTTGTTGTTACTTGTTAGTACATGTTGGTTGTGTATGTTGAAATAAACGGATTCCGTTCGTTTTTCATATATTATATTAGGGAATCAATTTGCCGAAGTTCAAACTTGTTTCAGCTTGTACCATATCAACTGTTTTAATGTAGTTTAGGGTATATTCACAATTATTCATTCGGAAGAATAGGAATGCTTAGGCATGTTGCGCGTTTATCATATGTTGGTTAGCATTGCTATGAACTCAATCGAAAAGGCATGTATGTATCAATTTTCTTAATAGTTATTTCATTTACCGTGTTGATAAAGTATATGTTACTTATTCAAACCATTTATTAGGCTAATTTAGTGGCTTTCATGGCTGAGGCTTTTAAATGACTTTTAGCTCTAACGTTAAGAATTTTTATTTTTTTAAAGGAGATTCTAACGTTATCAATTGTAGATTATGATAAATAATTATCGTAGAATCAACATAGGAGGCGCAAGTTTGAGTACAATGAGAATTAAACAGGTTTAATTATTAGGACTGGTATCAGCATATTTAGTCTTCTGGTTTGGTAAATTCTTAGGCAACCTAAAGTTTGGTTAGGTACTGTTACCCTAAAGGCAAAATTCATTCAAAATTTGATTTGATTTTTAAATATATTAGAACAAAAATAAGAGATGGCATTGAATAATAGGTTTCAATGCAAATTTCATAGGTACATCTGTGTTCTCTTTTGTTTCTCATGAGTTTGTAAACTTCTGCTGATAAATATTTTAGAAAATGTCATTTCAATTTTTTATTTTTTATTTTGGTTTTCCTTAGGTTTCTTTCGCTACAATTCATTAATTTATATAATTGTCAAATTGTATTTTTGAACTCGATTAATGCCAACTGGATATTATTTATTTAAATTCTTTGAACGTCAGTCAATATCTTTATTTTGAACTTTGTATTTAAATTCTTTGAATTAAATGTAAAGACATGGTTTATCCTCAATTTATATCTTTGTTTTATTGACTAGTTATATTAGTCACTTATTCAAGTAAATTTGTACTCACCTCTGTCATTGTTGATGAAAATATTAATAGGTTTTTGTAAAACAAGTAGTATACTGCAGTTGTGTGACGGGATGAATCCTAATTCGGGTTTTGATTTTTTTTAATGTCGTTACTGTTTTTCATCTCTAAATCACCAAGTCTAAACATTTCTATATTGAATTGAAATTTGATGTCTGAATGTTGAAGAACTAATATTTTGGTGTGAATATGTACACTTGAAGGACAAAGGCATATATGACCGAGGCAGCAACAAGGTGATTAGGAAATAAGAAGAATAAGGATTAATGGAGATTGATTGAGACATTAGGGGTTCTGGTTTGGACAAAATTGGGATTTTATTTAAATTTCAATTAACTATGAAGGGTGGTTATTGGTATGTATCGAGCTTGCTTGTGAATGATGATGAAGCTAAATGTTAAGAATGTTATTTTCGAGTAGATGTCTAATTTGTCGTAGAAAATTGTCGTTTTTATTCATAATTGTTTGGAGTTTGATGTATTTTTATATGATTGCAGAGTTTAATTTATTCAATATTATTTTAAAAACTCAGAGTTTTCTAGAAGTGAAATAAATGTGGCCACTCAAACCTTTGAGTAGCCACATATACATCACATTCCTACATGTAATAAACCTTTTATTTGATGAAAGGAAGTAAGTATTTTCCAGTAAAAAAAAGTAGACGGAACTAATAATACTATAGGCATTGGCATGATCCATATTTTAATTAATGTTTTACGTATGACATAAAATAATGTATTGAAATTTTAAATATTTCCCTACCTCTAAACCCGGAATTATTGCCTTCAAACTAACATAATTAGAAATGTATTTCTTGTGTCAACCACACATCCCAGCTTGCGAGATAACCATTCAAACAAGCAAATACGTTTGATTGTTGAAACATTAATGTGACAGAGATAGCTCAACGCCACATACATGTCAACAAAAAGACCAAGATTTTTCCAAAAAAAAGAAAAAACATGGAAATAATAATAACAACTATTCGTCTCATTTCCCTTAAAAAATAAATAAATATATTTGTCTCATTTAAATGCCGCAGTATTGTTGAAAGTTTTTTTTTTTTGTTAGGTAGCCTAGTGGCCACCTTATAAGATGAGTAAGTGGGGTGTCCGGGGTTCGAACTCCGACCCCTACATATAATAGTGCATTGTCCTACAAACTGAGCTATACTCACGAGACAATATTGTTGAAAGTTATGGATATTTTTTTCAGTAACCAAAAGTCAAAGCACGAAAGTGTTATTACATAACAAATTGTGTAATTTTTCCTAATTTTTTATGAAATTTTGTGTATTAAATACATTAAAATTTTAAGTATTTGACGTTTAATATTTATTAAATCTAATTTAACATTTAATATGAGACTAATTTATTGTAAGATGGAATTTATGTAATAGAAATTGTATCAATTTATTTCTCAATAAGTTAAAAGTTAATTTTTTTCAATAAATATTTGTTATCTGAGAATCATTTTACTCCATCTATTTCACAATGAGTGAACTATTTGTAAGGAAAAAAGTCACAAAATGAATGGTCATTTTGATTTATAAGACATTATTAATTATTTGTTTTCTAATTCTACCTTCTAATTAATCCTATATTACTTGAAAGCCAATATATTCCACTGTGCATTTATAATAATGATGATCACATCAGTTGGTAGGACAATACATTATCATATGCAGGGGTCGAGGTTCGAACCCTGAACACTCCACTTATTTACCTTATAAGGTGAATTCTAATCACTAGACTGCCTGACAAAAAAAAGTATAATATAATAAAAATATCATTCTCACTCGTTTATAATTTTTTTAATATGTGTGAAATTATCAAAAAAAAGTCTTTCATTGTGAAAAGGGGGAGTATCATTCAAATACTTATTTGATGCTAGTACTTTTCAAGGAACAGGTTAGGTTGATGAATTAACTGCATAAGTTTCCCTCCTCTAGGGACCTCATTTCGCCGAATGTGAGAATTCATTTTGTTTTCTTTGGTCCAACATTAAATCATTGTGTGAAAGCTTCACCACGACCTAATTGTCAATACCCATGATACACCACAATCTAATCTAAGTCTATTATAGGTGAATGGTTCCCCATCATTAAAATTTACTAGTAAATTCCAAACTTTAGGTGTGTTCTACCAAGAAAAAAATATCATATAGGTGTGAGTAAGAAAAATCCTTTAGGTTTGGTATTTTTTAAAACTATATGCAATGTGATTGCATTTATAGTACTACAAAACTTCCACACCTAAAGGATAGCTTAAGCAAAATTACTCCTACTTCTCAATTTATATGTGAATAGCTTAAACAACCGAAGTTCTAAGTATAATATGAAATGATATATTAAAATTATAGCTACTTCTCATAGTCTTAAAACAAAACATAATGAATCAAAGTTTTAATATATCATTTCACATTAGCTGGTACGTTCAAAAAGAAGTATACGTAGATAATTAAATAACATATTAGTAATAACGGTAGGTATAATAGATCAAAAATAGTTAATATTTATTGATATTATAAAATGAAATTAAATAAAAAATAAAAGCATGCAAGTTCCTCCTAAACCCTGCATCTAAAGTCTTTAAAATAAAGCTTATACTATGCCAAAAGAAAAAGTTAACTCCTCAGCCCCCACAGTACAGTTTGAGTACAAGGAAAAAAGAAGACGGTGGTAACGGTTATATACTATATGTAGCCTTAGGCCAATAAGGAAAAAAAGATTGATTGGTTCATGATGACGAAATGCCAAAGTTTGACTTAATTCTAAAAATGAAGGCACCATACAAAACGCGGCACTCACATTCCTCTCTATTCTATTCCATTAGTTAATGATCCAAAGACCAAACAAACACCTACTCATCATATACTACTAACAATAAAAATCAAATAGAAGAGTCAAAGCTTTAAAACGAAATTTTGAAATAAAAGTTCAAAAATGGAAAAGAAAAACGGTAACAAAACTACAAATTAAAGGTTCAATATTCAACCAACAATTCATTTACTTGCCCACAAAACAATATAGGACTTCATTTTTGTTTGGAAGGCAAGAGAGATCATTTTTGCTCAAGATAAGGACAGATAACTAGCACAAGATTTACTCAGTGAACAACAACATATAAACAGTAATTTCTCTAATTCAAATAAAAATAACGAAATGCATTTTTGTAAAGTAAAATAATGAAATACATAGCTACTTTCAAAATCCTAAATATATACTTTCTTCTGTTCCTATTTTATAAACATATTTTTTAGATTAATTGAATAACTAATGTATTTGATCTTTAATTATTGTTAGTGTTAAACATCTGATTTAACAAACATGTATTCCAAATTAAATTTTGTTTTTAATATCTATATCTGTATCATATAGGTTTTTATTGGTGTTGTCTCTATCCCTCATTATAGAAAAAAATTAGTCAAAGCAAATTGATGTATTTGGTCTATACATCAATGGTCTTTAATCATCTTCTATTTTTTATAATCCTTCATTATAAGGAAAAATTAGTCAAATAAAGTCGATGTATTTGGTCTAAATTTTAGGCCAAAAACATCAATATTCTTTAATCATCATTTTTTTTTATAATTAGGAACGAAGGAAATATTAATTAATTAGGGACCGGAGGAATAGTTTATTTTTATTTTTTTTACAAAATAGTTTATGTTTATAAAGCCTTGTATTATTATCTCATTTAAAATTATATGATTCTAAAGTATTCCCTCTGGTCATTTATATGCAAAAAAACATCTTTTTAGATCTATTGAATAACTAAAGTATTTGGTCAATTTACACGCTAAATACATTATTGAACCTAAAAATTTGTTTTTTTGTTATAAACGTGATCAGAGGGAGTATAATCTAGGTATGCGAATTCTTGGGTCGTCCCTGAGTCACAGTGCAAACACCAAACTTCATGAGAAGCTTACCCAAAAAACAAAACTTAAACGACATGTTTAATATTTTTTTGAAAAATATCCAAATTGTTGATCAAATTTTCTTTTTGATCATATATTGTGTTTATAGATAGCTAAATAAATATTCAATTACACTTTCCTTATAAAATTTGCAACTACACATCTACATTATACGATTCGTAAAATCTAACTCAAATGAAAATATTGTTATTGTTTGGTTTGACATCTTTAATCGAGTTCAAACTTAAAATCTCGCAATTATATGTATAAATGAGTTGAATTTGATGTTTGTCACTGTATACAAAACAAAAGAAATGTAAAATTCTTGTGTTTTATGACATAGGAATTCAATTTTAAGTTTAATTTTGTCGTCCATTAAATTTCACACTTTTTTCCCTTCTCTTCGCATGGTTTATCACATTTCTCAAATTTGTTTAAATTCAGTATCAAACAAACGCTACATAAAATTTAGGCTAAATTACACTAGAGGTCTTTTAACTTATTTAATTATATGGTCTCAAATTTAAAGTCGAACAAGATTAATCTTTAATCTAACTATACCGATAGAGAAGCGCCGTCGAGATTTAGAGAAAATATATGTTTCATCTTATAAAAGAGTGAGATTTAGAGAAAATATATTAACAATTGAACTAAGGTTTTACGACTTCTCAATAATGGTCTTGTTAACGAGTGTTCCCGAGACACTCTTTAAACTTTCTAAATTAAGTAATTATTTTTTAAAAATGTCAAACTTTACAATTTCCAGTGCACTGATTACATCAACTTTTATAAAAGTTTACTATTTAAGGTCTTTAATTAGTGTCCCGGAGACACTAGTTAACATTTTCCTTTAGTTTCTACTAGACTCTTGACCCACGTTAATACGGGTTTGTTATAGACTATTAATCAATATATTTTGATTACAATCAACTCAGTCAATTTAAAAAATATATCATTGTAGAATATTACCTAGAATATCGAGTTGAAATAAATCAACTCAATCAATATTATTACTCTCTTTGTTGCACTCTTTTTTAAAAAAAATAAAATTTGTTGAACTATTTATCTACAAACTTTTTTTTTTGGTGGTGGCTGAGATTTGAACCTCACACCTTACATATTTTATGCATTGTCCATACCAAGTGATCTAACACTTAAGATGTGATTTTTTGGTAAAACTTTTTTATGAAATCCGAAACTTTCTCTGTGAACCAATGTCTACTCCCATAGATAATTAAAAAAAAAAAGTCTATTCTCCCTGGAGTAAAAAACGGGTTAATAGTACTTAGTCTTTACCCTATTACAGACGGAAGTTAATTACCTTACTAAAATGCCCCTATGTTCCTTTTTAATTCTCACTTTTACAGTAAATTTTTGTTTTTATTTAACTATTACTTTCAAAGTTCAATGCAACATTAAATATTGTTTTACCAATATCATTCTTAAATATTTATTGCGGAGATAGAAACATATACAATGAAATATTAAATTAATAAGGCTATTATAGTAAAAGTAAAACAATTGTATCAAAAGTAATAACATTTATTAATTGTATTAATTTGTATAAAATGTTAAAAAGTGACAATTAAAAACGAACCGAGGAGCACATAGATAGCTGCTGTAAGCATGATTCATAATGTTCTAAATCCAATGCAATCCAATCCAGCATGTACCTTTCTTTATCTGTCTTGTTTCC
>Ga0315915_1000222_pt1 | contig 51068 bp, 22 predicted proteins | sample MpolbnodulesMG_FD_207738 | JGI IMG/M metagenome (GOLD analysis project Ga0315915, IMG submission 207738) | Medicago polymorpha root nodule microbial communities from Los Angeles, California, United States - branched nodules | ecosystem: Host-associated > Plants > Roots > Nodule | place: USA... | reverse complement strand
CCCCCAAAAAAAAAAAAAAAAAAAAATGCATAACTACAATCCCTTGAAAGCCAGGTAATAGATAGATCATTGGGCCTTGAAATATTCTAAAATTTTATATGCTTTCCTGATCATAAGTACCTACAATTATGAATTTGTTCAGAATATCATTATCTTGTAGGTTTTTAATGCTAGGAAAACATTAACTCCTTTAATATTTATGACGTGATATTTCCACCATACGTTGTAGATCAAGATCTGTTAAACCCTTCAAGCCCAATTTTCTATTTGCTTGGAAGATGCCCTGGTTGCCTGAATTTTGATTGAAGTTACTTTTTACCCTCTTAAGTTATACCTGCATAATCCGTCTTTACAGCTTTAGTTAACAAATTTTCTGACTTTTTTTTTTTTTTTTTTTCCATGCAGCACACGCCTCTTGAAATGCTGGACAAGAAGCATTTTGCCAAGGGGGCGCGTGGTTTAGAAAAAAATGGGGTAGCTGCTGCTCCACAAGATGGAAATTTAAAAGAAATTGCATTAATGGAGGCCAAAATGAATAAACTGTGTGATTTGTTAGACGAGGTTAGCAAACAATGCTTCATTATTTCTTTAAGTGTAGTTTCTTTGATGATTTGAAATGCAACATTTTGAGCATATAAATGACTTCATCTATAGAAATTTTTTTCGTGTATAATGTTTATCATCTTTCTACAGACAATTACTCGAACAAAAGACAATGTTGTAAAGAAGCAAGCCCTAACATATGAGGAAATTGAAGCAGAACGCGAGGAGGTGAGTTGAAGCAATTTATGAATCCTCCAAATTTTAGGGGACCCATACCATAGTGCATTACTGTGACATTAGTTTTTCACAGTACCAATTCATTTTTTTGTCAAAGAATTTTATATCTTAAGACGGTTGACCATAATACATTAAATGCACTTTACTTGTTTGCTTTTAAGTGTTAACATCTGGGGGTTGGCTTTAATGAGGGACTAGTGTCCATGTGCAATGATTGATACTGTTATATGACGTATCCATTGTTTCTACGTTCAAAATGACCTCCAAGACGCTTTGGTCCACTTCATTGCATCAATCATATTCATAGTTTATCATGGGTTTCCTGTACTTATATTTGAAGGGGATGCAGAACTGGTTTTATATATATGGCCAACATTATTGAAGTTGATACATCCTTATTGTAACCAGAATAGTGAGTGTAAATTCATCTATAAAATAGGCTAATGCTTAAGCTATCTATGATGAGGTTGACCTTTTTCATTAACTTATTCTCATATTATTCATGATATGAGTTGCTTTAAATTATCATTGAAGCACACACGATGTTTTGAATTGTATGTGCGCCATGAGACTTAGCTTATGTGGTGGATGGGGAATATTCGTCCGGAAATGAAATTTGTTCTGAATGCTTCCAGTGAGACTTGATTACATGCTTTAGATAAAAAGGTGTGCAGTTTTGGATAGAGTATTCTGTTAAAGATTGCATTATCTGATATCTAGGCTTTGATAAGGAGGGGTAAACATAAGTACGACTTGACCCAACAACAATACCAACAACAACCAAGCCTTATCCCACTAAGTGGGGTCGACGATCAAATTACGCCATAATGTTCTATCATAAACCAGATTTTGGTTCAACTCATTAATCTCCAAAGTTTTTCTAGGTCTTCCTCTGCCTCTAGTGATCCAACTGTCCTCCACCTGAACGACTTGACCCCGCCACAATTATTATAGGAGAAAAATTATTACTCACTGGAGAAGTTATTCTATGGCATTCACTAAAACCACCCCCTTGAAAATATGGGTTTGAGAGGAGACAATTGTGGCATCAAATGTTAAGATGCACAAGAATTCAATCCTAGTTGATCGTACCAAGTGACTATTCACTTTTTTTTCCCCCTGTTTTCTTTGAAAAGTATTTCAGACAAATTGAAGCTTTTTTATTGCCATTGTTGTTTTGTGGTCTATATTAACAAGAGAGAAAAATAGTTTCGAGCTTTCATCTGTCCTCCTGATTCACATAACTCTTGATTTGTTTTTGCAAATTTACTTCTGCTCCTTTTTCTCTGAATTATTGCTTTATTTATAGTACATAATATTAAACATTCATTGCAGGAAGAGACTCAAGAGGACTCTGAAAGCGAAGATGACGAGCAGCAGATTTATAATCCCTTAAAGTTACCAATGGGATGGGATGGGAAGCCTATACCTTACTGGCTGTATAAGCTACATGGTCTGGGTCAGGTATTATTTATTTGCAATTAAAATTTTAGAAATTTGAATTGTCGTTTCTTTTGCTGGATATATCTCAAGGGTTGGTTTTATTATTGTCTATTCACGAGTCTTGACAGTTCCAAAGTGGTTCTCGACTTACAAAATTTATCTCTTTACTAGAGGAGCAGATAAAAGCAAAAGGAAAAAAGCTATTAAAAGAAATTGTTGTTATTGTCCGCCTTTGCTTGTTGGCGTTATTGCATTAGATAATATCATTGATTTAATAAGAAAGTTAGAGACTTGTTATTTTATGATTCCTTATGGCTCTCAATATTTTGATCGCTAAATAATATAATATGCATTTCAGGAATTTAAGTGTGAGATATGTGGGAACTACAGTTATTGGGGCCGTCGTGCTTTTGAACGACATTTTAAAGAATGGCGTCATCAACATGGGATGCGATGCCTTGGTATACCAAATACAAAGAACTTCAATGAAATTACGTCAATTGAGGTATGCATTTTGATCAGTTTTATAGCATGCATGTCATGATTACAAACTGAAATAATTTGACATCACCGTTTATCAAATATAGCATCCATTGGGGTATAACTTTATCACCTAGCATTAAAACTTTCTTGTATATACTGTATTTTGTGCTACATTTCACTAATTTAATTATGAAGTATATTTGACTGCATGGTCTTGGTCTATCAGTGATGTGTGTGCAGTATCTGTAATAGTATTCGTTCACTATTGTTTTCCTCCTCCCTGCTAAGAAAAGAACTAATTATCTACCTGTAATCACGGTTGCTATCAATATGCAGTTTGTTATTGTCCCTATCATATACTTTACCATGGCCGCAAGTGCGCGTTTAGTTTGTGTCTCGCTAGTGAGCGTTTAGTTTGTGTCTCTTAAGTGCGTGTTTAGTTTGTGTCTTAGGTGTCATCTCAAAATATCTGAAATCACATTTCAATAAGATTCTGCTTGTGCGAAGTGCTTATGGAAATTTTGAAACTCAATTTGCGGTTGTTAACTCTGAATATCTTTTCTGTTGGTCATATGTTGCAAAATATTTTGTGGGGGTGGGGTACTTCATTGTAGACCATCAAATGTGTTGTACTACTGTTAATGGTAAATCCTCCTATTCTCTTTCTACTAATTTATTCCTTTTATGCTGAGGATTTCATATCTTGGTCACAACAACCCTAGTAACAATATCTATTTGCTGATACTATTCAGATAATATGATCAGTTTTAAAAATGAATTTAGTGAGATCACCTCATGAAATTAGAATAAATTCACTTCTCAGCAACCTTGAAAGCCCCTCTCTCAAAAAAAGAAAAAAAAACTTGAAAATACCAGTGCTGTTTCTCTTGGGGACTCTCCAGTCCTTTACAATTAGTTTTGGACAAAAAAACTATTTTTATGGTACCTTAAATGCTACTATCCTCTGTTGCAGGAAGCAAAAGAGCTCTGGAAGAAGATACAGCAGAGACAAGGAGTGAACAAGTGGCGCCCAGATCTAGAGGAAGAGTATGAAGACAAAGAAGGCAACATCTATAATAAGAAGACATATACTGATTTACAACGTCAGGGGCTGATATGAAAAGAAAGAATCTTCTTTCCAATTCTTCTTCTATTAGTAAAAGGAGGGGGAGGGGAATCCTTTTTGCATCATCTATGAAGAGGAAGCAATTTGTTTTCGGCAGGGTTTTTAGGGGAATGGTTGTATCTTAGCAAAATATTCATCCCTACTGGGGAGAAGAATGGGAACAGACAAGGAGCCATATTTTGTGAATTGCGGCATACTTTCTTGAATAACTGTGAATTTGTGACTGATATCCTAACAAAACGGGAGAAGAAACAACGATTCTTATCGCTGTTGCATTGTACCAATTTTTATTGTTATAGGTTTCTGAGTGATATTAGCCAACTAATGTCTTTCTTTAATGGTGTAGATTTGATGGGATATACTTTTCTATTTGCATGTCAAGTCATGTTTGGAATATACTTTGCAATACTTTGCATGAACAATAAAAAGTACCTTAGTGGAAAGACTTTCAGCATGTAGTTATATAATATGCATATTTGTTCATTAAGGGTGTGTTTGGGAGGAGAGTGGATTATTATAAATTTGAGTTGTTTGCTCAAATTATATGAGGGGAGGAGAAGGGAGGGGAGCAAAATTTATCTTAATCAATTTTAGCTCCCCACCAGGAATATAGGATTCAGAGAGTTGAGATCCTCTCCCTTTAATGAACATTCATATTAGGAGAGATAGACACGTAATAATTAAATAATATTTATTGTATTGTATGTGTTTATTTCTTTTCAAGTAGAAGTATTCATTAAAGCGAGCGTGTTAGAAATGGGTGTCTATGTTCGAATAAATTAGGATAGAACATGATTTTTGAAATAACCCCTGGCAAAATGAGTCTTGGTCTCTCCTTCAGCAAATTAGAGTTTGGGATCTTCCTCTCAATAATAAATGATAACTTCTCAGGAGGATTGAGCAGAGTTCTCAATTGGTTTGAGGTGTGAAGTGGATTTATACTTGAATGAAAAAAATAAATATTAATTTTGTTCGTTCAATTCTTCAAAAAAAATTGATAACTTTCCTAATAACGTTTTTCCATGTCTTTCCCTACTTCTTTTTAAACATAATTTTTTTTTAATGACAAATTTTAGTATGCCAACTGTTATATTGGTATTTTACCCCTTTGTCATGCTTCAAACTTTGGACGTGTAACTCCTTCAATCTCTTCCTTTCAATAAAAGAAAAAAAAACTCCTTCAATCTCTTAACTCAACCAAATGAGCTACTCATTCTCCCTTAGTATAGGTGTATAACCTCTTAGAATAGCTTGTCCATAGGTGTACTCTCCCTTATAGTAATTGTAGTATTTCTTATTCTCTCTTGTTTGTTTATGTGTAACCTGAACTCAATTATAGAAAAAAGAGGTAATTTATCCCTAATTACAAGTCTATTTTTAGAATGTTTTTGTTCCTTTTTCTAAAATCTCTCTGGTATTTTCAACCACTGTAACTATTTCTTCTAAAATCTCTTTGGAAAATTATTTGGAGGTTAAAAGTTGGCGAGGCATTTCATTTGGAATATGTGTCATGGTAGGTTGCTAACAAATTATAATAAAAAGGGAATGGGACTTGGCTCTGCTATGTGTGAATTTTGTGGTAGTACCACCATAGAGACTTTTTTGCATGTGATGAAAGATTGTCCTTTTGTCATGCGTTGCGGTTCATCCAACTGTTTGCAATCAATTCTTCATGGGGGATGCTAAGCAATGGGCGTGGGTTGGAATCAAGAAATTGAGTTTTTGGGCAATGGCTTGTCATTTTTTTTGGAGTTTGAAGGAATAAAGAAAAACATGATGTGAATTTTAAAAGACCAACTCATCAAACGCAACATGTTTTTAAGAGCGTTGTTAATTTCGTTGTCGTTGAACATATTTTAGGAGAGAAGTTTGATTCTGAAGTTTTGAATTTTGCTTTAACTGAATCTTTTCTGGTTATAGTTGGTTTCAAGGTAAGTAAAGTTCATATCTTAGAGACTTGGCTCATTTATTTTATCATGCATATAGAACCTTTAGTAGGCTTTCTTTGTGTTACATGCTTCAACAAAGTAATCCTCTCTCCACCTCCTTCTGGTTGGAACTGGTTTTCAGGACTTTATAATCTTAATTACCTTCACAAATTATTTTTTAACCAAACATTTAAACATTCATCCTTATGGCAAAGGAAAAAATAGTATATTGGAGATGTATGGTAAGATTTGATTATAGGAATTGAATGTATTTTGGTCACACATGTAAGGGAAATCATGACAGGACTAAACATTGAATATCTAAGGGAAATCAGATAGATGTTCATAATTGAATTCAATTTTATTTTACTAAAATAACACATATTCCATTTTATTCACAATGTAAGAAGTAAGAAACTTAGAACTGCATAAGTTTCAGTAGTATCTATCTCCTATATCCACAATATATCTCATACTCAAATGACTTCCATGGTTTTGTATGGCTCCTAATTCCTAAATCTAATGTATATACTTTTTTCTTTGATGAAATAATAAAAAGAATGTTCTTTCTGTTTGAAAATTTTACTTTCTATATTGATATGTCTTGCAAAATATTTTTTGTGATCAATGAATTGAAAACTACATTGAGATTATTTGGAGTCACTGTTTTCAATACATTAGCATCATGACATTTTGCATTCTGCATAGTAAAGAATGAAACTAGTGTCAATGATGAAGTTTTTATTCTAATACTAAATAATTTTATACAATAAGATGAAATTTAAACCGAAATTTGTTGGAATAAAATTCCTAAATTTAAACCATACCGTAGTTGGAATAACAAATTAACGAAATTGAAAGTTTCTTTCTGGAAAAGAGAGCTTTGATGGAAAAAAAAATTAGATAGAAGTTAAAGGATTATGTCAAGGATTCCACTAATAATTATAAATGATGATACTATCTCACGTTCATTTTTTATCACGATTAATTGAAGCTAAGACTCCATTTAGAGATTTCTTTTGAGAAATGAGGAAAGATCACGACCTAGCAAAGGCTGAAAACAACTAATCAAAATAAATTTGGAAGCCTTAAACTAGAAGCGATATGTACTCTAGTTTCGTAGACAAATCATGTGGGAGTTCATCCAACATTATTATTGTAAATTTATTGTGATATTGCTATTTGCAATTTTATTTTGACAAAGCTATCAGTATTCTCTGAATAAAACTTTAATTAGATATTTGAGACTCTAAGACTATTATTAACTTAATTCACAATTTTGTTTGAAATTTTTTTAATCATGTTCGTTTATTTGTTGATATATTTAGGGACTACACTGATATTTAGTTCACAATACTATAGAAGAATTTGAAAAGAAGTGAATAGTATTAGATATATTTATCACATATTTAGAAAGAGAAACAAGCTTAGTAATATTTTTTCCTTAAAAAAAAAGGAAGCTTAGTAATATTTTGCAATTTTTGTTACTAAATAGACGAAATTTCATTAACCACTTAAAAACTTACACATAAGTTAAGAATCATGGATTCGAATCCAGGTCACGACATTCAACCTAACAATTCGGCATTTGCAATTTATACTATAGAAAACTAGATTGATACAATATTAAAATTTGGACCGATGTGAGTATTTACTCGTAATCATGTATATAATTCCGATTCCTTCAAAAAAAAAATGTATATAATTCCGATTAAAAAAAAGAAGTAATCATGTACTCCCTCCGGTCCGTCCTTATTATAAGAAACAATTGATTTTTTAGGTTTATTGAATAATTAATGCATCTCGTTATAAATATAGATTAGATACATCACTTATGCAATAAATCTAAAAGGTCAATTGTTTCTTATAATAAGGACCGGATTACAAAATATATCTCATTTTGTCAAATAACATGACACTGTTTGGTTTCTCTTTTCACGTAAAGATCTAGCTTAATTTTCTGTATTTCTTTGGTTGTTGTTCCAACAGTTTGCAACTGGTTTAATGAAATCTAGGGACAACACATTACACATAAAATATCAATATGCTTTTGTGAGATTTATTAGCTGAAGGATCTCAACAAAGATTCCCTCAAGCATGCTAGGAGACTTTTAATTTAGTAAGAATATATCCACCCATTTATGACTTAAACAATAGGCATAAATTCAAAAGGAATAACAGAGATTCATTAAAACCAAAAATATTTTGAAATTACTGTTGCAGTTACATATAATATGCAGTTGGGAATAGTGAAATTATCAAACAACAGTCCAACAATTCAGCCATTAAACACTTGTCAACATAAATCCTAACTGAGTTATTTTTTTATAAGCAAATCCTAACTGAGGTTGATTTCTATCCATTACTAGCAAACAATGAATGGTCACTAAAAACTCTAAGCAACCAAAAAACCCTGTCATAGCTACTTACATTTGCTACTTCAAGAGTAATCACTATAAAAATCAAGTAAATCGGAATGATCCTCCAATTTGATTATTACCAGAAGAAGAATGAATAGCAAACCATAGAAGTGATATAGTGATTGATATCAAAGCTGCCCAGACAAAAACAATGGTTGGTGTTCTACCTCTCCTACCCATAAGACCTTTTGCAAATGGATATAAATGAGTCTATACCCAAAAGCAGAAAAACACATCTCCAACTAAATTACCTCACTGATGATTGTCACTGTATATAGTCCTACAAACCGCAATCCCAATTGCCATTAAATTAACCATCGTTATTATGACAGGCAGAATCATCAACGAGCTCCATTTGATGATGCAGAGATCAACGTAATCCTCGCTTTCCTCGTCGCCGGAGGATTTAGATGTTAAAGTAAATGAGATCTCAATGCCAGCTATTACCTTCAAAAGACCTTTAAGAACGGCAGTGTTGTGATTGGCATACCGATCTGATGGGTCAATTCCTTCAAATCTTTGGGGAAATTTAACATAGCAGATCCTGTCCCCATCGCAGTCCATCATATAGCAGATGCCTTCCCTCAGTGCCTCGGAGTTATAAATGTGGTGGTCACAGTTCAGATTGAGTATGAAAGGACCATTGGACATTATGGCTGATGCTCGAACCAACACGGGAAACATAGACGAGCATAGGAAGGCGAATATCAACTTCGCTTAAATCCATGGCTTTTGAATCTGATGCTGAGCCGGTCAGTGGCTCGTCACTTGGAGGTTTCAACATCACCTGCATTTGAAGGAGGCTGCATTATTGGCATGTTTGATGTTTATATCAAATAACGATAAAATAGCAATTTGATGTATCAAAACAAGTATAATATGAACATCCTAAACTAATGTGTATGAGTTTTGACAACTAAGAACCTGAATCTTAGCAACATGTTAGCATTTCTCTAGTTAATAGTAAAAATAATAATAATATATAAACACTTGTATATTGAAGGTTAAGACAGAATTAGTAGTTGGAAGTGCCTACAAAAATGAAGCTCTAATATTCCTTTTGTTCTATTTTTGTAACATAAGGTTCAGTTTATTAGTGGTACTAATCATGTAATGAATGTACGATCCAGAGGAAAAGGAGCAAGTGTCTGATTTCCTAAGATGTTCATGTATCACACCTCTATCTTTTGGATAATGTTCTACTAAAAGAACTATCTACTACTATTTTGAAGTAATACAATCTTACTATCTTTGCTAAGAATCATGAGTTTTGACATAGGATCTAAATAGCAGCACATGACTTCTCTGCATGAAGTCTGACATGTCTTACTTATCGTTTTGTTGTCATTTTAATACATCTAAATTTCTAGTAGTAAATTATATAAGTTTGAGTTAAGTAAATGAATATAAAGGATGAATTATACTCCTACATTAAATTAATATCCTTGTTTCATCTAATGTGCAGCCATTGTAGGAAGGATAAGAAGATGGCATGTCTTAAAGTAGACATTGTTCAAAGAATCAAATAACTGATGATAAGTTTACACTTTATATGGAATTGCAAATAACAGATGATGTTACTATGAGGATGATTAGATTTCTGTAAGAAAATGATGCGTGTCCTAATCGTTAAAATATTCAAATAAAATTTCAAACATACCTATACATAACTAAAATCGTAAACATGTATTTTAATTTTGTGAAGTATTATCAATTTCGCTTCGAAGTGATATTTCTTTTGCTGAAAAATAAATAAATATATAGAACTAAAATGTTCCGACTTTTAAACAATATCAAACATTCTGTTAACAGTCGGTAATTACCTGTATGATACTAGAATGATCACCCCGAGAATGCTCGGGTGCAGAAGTTGTCCAAGTCCCAGGCCAGTGAGTACCATCAGCCATCCAAGTAGCTTTAGAAATCTTCAGATGCTCCATCAGTTCATCATTTGCAGCCTCTTTCGACAACTTCATGTACTTTGTTCTTGCGGGGATCTCTCTGCAGACTAAAATATGATTCAGGCTTCCTTAGGTCAATGTTGTGCTTCCGACAAAATGGAACCCACAAATCAGCAAAATTTGCTGCCTCTGCCATGGCCTTGAATGTAAGAAGTGACCCTCAGTCGTCAGAGACATGACAAGATAGTTTATCAACATGATAATCTGTGGCGAGGATTGAAAGAATAGTATCTGCAGTAACAAGAGGTGACTATTTCTCCGGATCTGCAGTCGACACAAACATATCAGTTCCCGGAAGATCAGATTTGCCGGTTGGATTGGCTGGACTGGGAGTTTCAAACTTCTAGTTCAAAACGTCTAGATCAGCAACAGGGTTTATCGGAAAGAGTTTAGGGAGCTGATCAAGAAGCCAGGAGAATGCAAACCAGGTTTCACAAACAACAGACATGCCCCATAACCACAATGCATGGTCATTCTGATTTCGCACCCACCACTTTAGGAAGAAAACGAGAAGCACCATCCAAGCTAATATTACGAGCCTGAATGTTGAAAAAAAGAAATTGTCAAAATTAAGAAAAGAAAACCAGCAGGAACTAGGCAAATAGAACTAACAAAAATCAGTAGAAGGAAACGGTAAAAAATTATGAATCAGAAGATAAGAAAAACAAAATGAAATGGAACATGTTAGTTAACGTATAATTGATATGTTTTAAAATAAATTTCCTGTAAAAAATAATAATCATGGTCATTGTTCATAAAAAGTTGTTCTTTGAGAAACTTACTTACTAACACCTTAAAGTATAAAACCAAATTCCAATTGAATATAAGATATTAGAGACTCCAACTAGATTTAAAATTATCATCATGTAAAAATATTTCATCGAGACATCAATGAGAAAATGGGATCCGAAAAAATTCATATGCACAAGCAAGGGAGATGAAAAAAACTGGAAAATGTAATCATACCAATAAAAGTTTAGAATTGCAGCAGGAATATTCACTTTCCTGGTCAACTGCCTCCACAGCTTTTCTTCAAAAACAATAGGGTCACCCCCATCCAATCAGAACCAGAACTAGAACTAGCACCATTCTCATAATCTTTAGGCCACATAGCATTTCCATATCCATAAGTCCCTTTAGTCTCAAACAAATATTGAGCATCAAATTCATTGGTTTGGCTTCTCGCTGATTTCATCTTCGGCAACCTGTAATTTCACCATCCAAAAACACATTAATTAATCACCAATAGAGTTTGTTTGTATATATGTAAAGGATTAATCTTTAAAATAGCACAGCAACAACAAAATAAAAAAGACAGGAATTTATTTCAAAGACAAACCAAAAAAACCATATGTGGGTGTGAAGTAGTGTATAAGTTATATAATATCCTTCAAAAAAAAAAGTTATATAATAAAAATTGAAACTTTAAAGAAAGTTTGGTTAAAATGAGTCCAAGTATAGATCAAGATTTAGTCAAAAACAAAAATGGTGAAAAACCAAACAATCACACAGACAGAACATAACTACAAAATTTCATTGATTCATAATACTAAACAAAACAAAAAAACAAAGCTGGCCCAGAAAGATTAAACAGTTGTTGATGATCGAAAAACAGTATTTAACGATGAATAGAGTTAGTATAGATAATAAAAATAGAAACTTTAAAGAAAAAGTTTGTTTACCAACTGAAAGAGAACACAACCAAGAAGCACACGTGAGTGAGTGAGTCAAAGAACAGAGCTTCAAACGGCAATGTAATGAATGTTGTTGTTGTTGAGATTCGTGAAAGGCATTGCAACGTTGTCTTTTATGATAGTAATAATGGAGTAACTTTTCTTCCTTTTTTGGTAACTCATTACCACATAGGATTGATTATTCGGAATATGCATCCATAGAATAGAACAGAAGTTTATATGAGCGACAATGCATGTATGCACAAAAAAGAATAGAAGTTTCTTTGTTTGTTTACCTCACTTTGATGCGGCAACCACCGAGTTTTCAGGTGTTCTTTCTCCACCTGGGCAGTACTGGTCACTAAATAGTCCCTTAATATCGAAATTCCAAAAATAGTTTATGTCCTATGTTACTCAAAATAATTTTCTTATAAATACTTGATTTCATATCGGTTCTTTTTTTTAGGATACGAGTCCTTTTATAAAAAGAGTTAACGTGAGTATTGAATGGTTATTTTGACATAGAAATTATATTGATTAACGAAGTGCTTAATCAAATATTATTTTAGAATTTTAATACATTAAAAAATTATTGTACTTACTCATATATTCAAGAACTAAAATGACTATTTGTCCAAACTTAGTTTAAAATAGGTTCATAAATTCTATCTAAACTAGCAAAATTGTTGGAATTGTTAGCAGTAATTCTTGAGTTCGAACCTTTCTCCTCCATTTATATAATTTAAAATGACTATTATCATTTCATCTATCTATTAGAAATATACATATATTTATATAGAAAGAGAGACCGTGGAATATGTCTCTGAAAATAATTACTTCTGGCAGAACTTTAAAAACCAAATTAACTTTAGTATTGTGTTAAACTTAATTATTTTAAATGTATAGCATTAAACTGAATGAGTATATTATTCCCGTTGATTGAATAATTGTTTTTCTTAACGTTGATTGAATATTTAAAGTCTCAATTGATTACATTCCTTTTTAATCTATATCAATATATAAATAAAATACACCATTTATGGCTGGATTTTTTCTTTCCAATTTTACTATTTTATTTAAATTATTTTACCATTTTTATTTAAATCTTCGTTAAAAAATTAGTTAAATCCTATTAGTATATGAATAATTGGAGGAACAATTCACAGTCACGAGATCAATATAGAAGACTATGAAAATCTTATTTGACTTTATATAAAAAAAATATTGTCTTTTAGTGAGAAAAAAAATCAATTTTGGTCTTGACTTGATTATATTTTACAACTTAATCCTTCCTTGCTAATAAAAGTGGAAAAAATGTGTCCACCTTACCCTAATAAATATAGAAGTTGTTTATAACTCAGAGATATTTGAAACAACTTTATTTATCTTCATAATCGTAAGAATTATAAATGATGTTTCTAACTTGAGATATTTATAGCTATATGTTATTTCAAACTACATATAGCATATAGCGCAAGTTGAACTCATTTATTTTTTTGAGTTTAGTTTTGTATTTAAGTTTGACTCATTTAATTTATAAATCAAATTCAACGAGTTTATTATCGAATCTCAAATTAATTTAGTGTTGGTTCGATTCTTTGTCAATCGTATTTTCAAGAGTAATTTTGTCTAAGAAAATGTCCAACCAAAAAGTAGTTAATTGATGGTTAATTTAGAGTTGTCTTTAAACAATAGTATAGATATTAATCGATACAAATTTTTGCGTTGGATTTTTCCTTTGTTCAAAAATACCCTTAAACAGACTTATCCTTAATTTTGAAAATTAAATTTCTACAACAGTATATAAAGGAGATGCAAGTTTTTGGGATGAATTTTTTCTTTGATAAAAAATACCCTTAAAAAGATGTATTCTTAATTTTGGGAAATTAAATTGGAACAAAATGTTATATCGTCGGTGTCACGAAAAAAATAAAGGATGTTGCTAAATATTCCAAAGGATTTTGGGAGTAGCACTTCAGTGCCTTCGACTTTAGTGTCTTTGTTCTTATCTCTCTCTCTTAATCATTCATTCTCTCTCATCTACATAATTCATTCTATCAACATTCTCTCTCATCTAAAATGAATTAAAAGCACCAAATCCAAAGGCACAGAGGTGCTACCCAGATTTTGGAGGCGAAACGCAAGAATATGCACGTGGAACATTATAAAGAGCTTAAGACATGTATCTCCTTGTTTTGTGGAAATCATGCCGTGGATAGGTACAAAATGAACGAAGCTGATTTATTCTTGCCTTTCTTGTTTTACTATTTCGTCACAACAAGCTTATCCAAAAATAAAACATAATTTGTGACAATTAGAATATCACAAACATATATACATTTTTTAAGACAAACAAATATACCTAAATTTCACAAAATAAACATTTTCTATATTTTACACGCATTGATGCAATAAATTAGAAAATGTAGAGAATGCACATTTGAATGCTAGTAACTCATGATAACAGTTAATAGCTTAAAATTATAACTTAATATTTTTATAACTATATTAATAAGTTGTACCCAGTAAAATATTAAAAATTCCTTCAAAAAAATTATTAGTAATTAAAAAGTTTTTTTTTTTTGGTACAATAATTAAAAACTTTCGAGATGGGTTGACCATCAAAAACGAAATTAACTGTGCACAACACTTTAGTGGCACAACCTTTTAAATCAGACATCATATTCATATGGCGGTCAAAAGAAAATCTTTTTTCTTTTTTCAATCTAATTGAAAAAGCTGAAAATTTTGAAAGGCTGGTTATGTGGAGAGAATACAGGTGTAGAAAATTGAGACATAAAATGAGTAGAAAAAGCAAAAACATTAAACAAAACCAGAGGAGTGGCGATCCGTACCGTCTCTAAATATATTTGAAAAGTTTTTTCTTTGAGTAAACTGAACTTACAAGTCGTATTAAGCTCATTCTGTTCATGAAGAACGGAGTGCAACTTAATCGAGATATACTAACTTTCATGGCATGGTCACGCAAAAACAAATGCTAAAATAGGAGGAATGAAATGTGAGAACAAATGCAGGTTGGGTCTGAAAAGCGCATTTCTAGGGGAATACGAATGCCATTTCATTTTATTTCCTCGCTCAAAAAGAAGCAACAAGGGGAAGAAATTGAAAACCTAATGGATAAAAAGCATAGAAATAAAAATTGTCTCAATGTGTACTTTCAGGAGAATGATGTATCCGGCTTAAAATAAGCGACTCAGACTCATTTGAACCAGGCAACAAAGCATCACAAGCTTTGGGAGACCCATCCTCAAAAATTAAGGGATTACCCTTAGTGTCACCAAAACCCAGTTTTTCATCTGTATATTGGGAAAAACCAGTAATTGTGTCTGCAATATTCATGTTTTCACACTCTTCATGTGAAGTGGGGGCCAACAGTGCTTCACTTTTTGATGCAGTGGTGTGATTGTTCTCAGCATCCCCTGAATTCAGCTGATCAAATGCGACTTTATCCTCTTCCATAGGCAAAGCTGCTACAGCTGCTTCTTTGTTCTCGGGACCAGACGATGGACTAGATGTGTCTATCTTCAGAGTATGGGTGCAATCACCATCTTGCTCCATTTGACTGCAGGTTTGATTGATCCCATCCAATTGCTCCATTGCAGGAGAGAGTGTTTCAACTTCCTTCGGTTGTAATGCAGGTGTTGGCACATCTTTTGCTGCATCAGAAGCTGAGACAGAATCATGTTTACTCTCCAAACTGGAAATAGGAACTGACTCATCCATCTGCACCTGGTTGGACTTGGATGCTGCAAATATATCTACGTCCCCCTTATTAGGCAATTTCACCCTATGCTTCTTGTAAATATCAATGGCTCTCTGCATCAAGAGTCCAGCATTTCAGTATATTTATACATCCAAAACAATTTTTTAACTTTAAGGTTTATACATCGAAAACAATTTTTTAACTTCTAAGGAATTGAATAAATTTCAGGACAGTATATATTTAGTTTATTAGCAGGTGCTCTTAGCACACATTTTAGCATTTGTCATATTATTATAGTACTTGGAGGTCAGAGAAAAATGATCACATTGTAAAAAGTCTAAAGGAAACAAGCACTGTGATATATTCACATACAGATATTCACTGCAATGCCAACAGCTGAGTAGTTTTACCTGGAAGATAGAATTATCAACTACTGGAAAAGGTGAATGTCCTGAGAAAGTGGTGGCGTATTTATGTTGTGACCTCGAACCATTCTGTCAAATCACAGTAAGGGGAACGTCAATAGTGTCAGGGATTGTGTTCAATTTAATTAATAGAAATATAAAATAGGACTATAAGTTAAATTTACTTCTCTATATATTAGGTAACAGAAGATTAGTCAAACTTTCAAGCATGAAAGTATTCTAGTATTCATACCTTCAAGGATAGTTCTGTACTAGCAACAACGTCATCTGATGCTTTCTTGCCAACATTCAGAGCACATACACACTGATCATACAACTCTGGCAGTACTAGGTCTGAGGAAATGTCAAGTTTGGAAAGGTAGAAACGGGTAAAAATAGAAGAATAATCCTCAGGTGTCGAATTATCAGGCACCTTTTCAAAATCAGTTGAGGGAGAAGAGTTCAAAGGTACTTTTCTTGGAGACATGACACTAGACAACTTTGTTTCAGGAGATTTCTCATGAGATTCATTGGGTTTGTGTTCATCCTGAGAAACCTGAAAAGTCTGGTCAGGCACACCACCATTGTCAACCACAGCAGGAACTGATTCATCTTTACAGGCTGGGGAAGGCAAGTCCTTCTTTGAATCATAATTCTGTTCTTTCCAACTCTCTGAACCAGATTCCCATCCATGGTTATTTGTTGGGTGCCTGTTTCTGTCCCAATCAGATCCGCCATACATGTGAGGACCATCTCTGGAAACCCCGTTATTGTTATCCCATCCATGCAGATGAGCAGGTCCTGTACCATCCATCAAACCTGGCCACCCAATTGGGCGCAAGTGACCTGGAAACCTGTCAGCATCAACAATGTGATAGGGAATACCAGCATGGTTGACTTCCAACTGAGGCCTAACACCAAAGAGAGGTTGAGATGAAAACTGTGGAATCATTGTTTGAAAACCTCCGTGACCTGGCCCAGGTGGGAAGGGAACGAATCCATTTGGTACATGTGAAGTCCAGTTTGGATTCGCCCTCCAGGAATTCCCACCATGCACTCTTCCAAAGCCAGATTGTTCATTATTTCTCCTGTATCGTGTATTGGAGTTATCTCTAACATCATCCTCTAAAGAACCCATATATGGTCTGTCAAGTGTAGCCCTGAAACTGGGTGGGGGAGGAATTACTGGTGGATTGTTCTGATTAGTCCTACCATAGAAAGATGGATCTGCTTGAGAGGGCTCATCCAATAGTGGTTTCTCTACAGTGAACTCCCGGTTAAGCCTGTCATCTGAAGAGACATCTCTTGCATCAATACTGCTCCTTCTTCCGCTTTCATCAATTTCAAGATTCCGCTTAACACTTTTATTCATATACCTGCGTTCAATGCTTGTTGACGAAGGAGATCTTTCCATCAAGCCCATTGGTGAAGCCTTGCGACTAGAAGATCTTTCAATTGGTAAGTCTCCTGCAGGAAATTCATCTATTTTAACGGGTTTCTCCATTAGTTTGTATTTAGGGCCTCTATCCGAAATCCCGGAGTAACTTTCTCTTGAGGCTTTGGTCCTCTGTTCTATAGTTGAGTCTCTATACTTTGTATCTTCAGCATTTGCATTTCTGAAACATGGGGGAAATGTCAAACAATTATAATTGAAATTGATAATGGTATAATCCCCATGGTTACAAGATACTGTGAACAACAGTGAAAATAGACCTAATCATAAAATTTAAATCATGCAAGCAATATTTCAATCGACATCAGCAAACTCATTTAACAATTATCCCCTCTTGGCAAAGCAAAAGAAAATTTTCATTGAGCTCTAAAAGCTTCCCGTGATTGAAAAATGGTGTTATAGTAACTTATAGACAGCATTATATGCCTTAATGAAAAATATGCTCACAAATAGGTAACATTGATCATTGGAACTTTACTGGAACTAAGCAAAGCTATGACAAACTTTTATTTGCCATCATACAACAACACCTTGAAAAACATGAAACCAAATATATGCACAAATCAAATTCCCAAATATCACCTGAAAAGTACAGACACAGAGTGCAAAGGACATATTACAATGCTAGCCTACAGCAAAACTTTCAAGAAAATTTAGAAGTACCTATATTCATCTTTGCCAACATGTGCATTTGATGCAGGAGAAGATCTGTGTTTACTGCTAGTCCCAGATGAATCTGCATGAGCTTGTCGAGGTAGAGATCTTCCCTTGTCTAGATCAGGATCAGCCCTACTGCTGGTCAAACTCCTCTTCTCTGTGTCAGGATAGTAGCTTTTAACAGCTCTAGCTTTAGAATCATTGTAATCATCACGATCATCCAAAGTTCTTTTTTTTGTCCCACTGTCTTTGGCTCTTGCACTTCTATCATCCCCATGTGACCCATCACGATCACGATGACGATCACGGTCTCTGTCTCGTTCACGGTCAAAGTCCCAATCTCGATCTCGGTCATAATCATGATCCCTGTCAAAATCAAAATCATGATCACGTTCATGGCGGCGCTCGCGTTCACGGACATATTCAAAATCACGGTCTCGTTCTCCGTCTCGATCACGATAATGGTCCCTATCACTCTCTGGATGCTTGGTTCTCTTTTGTCGTGATTCTAAATTATTCTTTTCTTCCCTTGCATGTTTATCGTCAGACCTAATGGTAGTATGATCTTTTGCTGGACGCTCGTCACGTTGCTTGTCATGTCGATGTTTGTTCTCCCTATCCTTTTCATCCCTATATTTGTCTCTGTATTTTTCATCGTTTCGCCTATCATCCTTTTTCTTTCCATCCTTGGCAGTGTCATCCCTAGAAGACAAATGTCTATCATAACCATCTCCGACATCATCTTGATGCTTATCCCCATCACCACAGTCATCCCTTTTCTTCCTCATTCGCCTCTCAAGCTGGATATCTTGTTCAGGGCTTCGCAACTCGTCTATTTTTTTCGAATCTGCAAAAAGAATTGACCACATAGATAAAAATCAACAACTGCCTTCTGACACAAAACAATCCAAAAAAAAATTGTGAAACAAATGGACGAAGTTACAAAAAAGAAAGAGAAAAATAAGGTACAAAACATTTAACATCACAGGCCCAAATTCTTATATGGTAGAAGGGTACTAAGGACATTTAATTAAAAAATCGATATCTGCACAAATAAATGTTCAACTGTTCAAATAATTAATGTCTAGAACACTAGAGATGGGGAGATAAACTTGTATGGTACTATTTTCATGTCACAAAGTTAAACATAAAAACATATTCAAAACCATAGAGACAGTGCTTAAAAATTTACTGGACTTAACAACAAGCGGATGGGCCTATTGGCAGAACTATCCAAGCATAATAAGATAAAAAAGAGGAGATGAACTGTTTCGTTAAACTCGTGATATCACAATAAAACATTAACCAAACGCATTTTTAAAAGACACAGATTCAACAAAAATGAGACAGCCAAATATGCAATGGACGTAATGCAACATATAATACATTGATCACTTCAACATAATGAATGCATGAATGTTAAAAAGATATGAGGATCTCAAAAGAGAAGAAAATATGGAAAGAGAGCCTCTGTCATTGTTGCCAGTGACATATTATTACAAAATAATTTCAACATTCAAATTTCCACAAGTGATCAGCTTAATTAACTATGTGAACAGTATTAAGGCCTACATAACAAAATTCAACAAATGAAATTTTGATATTATGTTTAATAGCCACCACATATGATCTCTAATATAGAAAACTTGAGTTTAATTATGAAAAGATTTAGCCAGAAAATCCAATGACTCTATCTACTATTGAGGAAAACCAGTCTTATCTTCATTTGAAATTTCCCGGTCAATGATTCTAAATTGCTTTTAATTGTAAATCTATACCAAGTAAAAAAATAATACATGCCCTTAATGTAAGCTTTGCTTACTTTGTGTGATGGAGTCCAAACAAAAAGTTTGTTAGGTAAAACACAATTAATATAGGATTCAAATTCTCTTCTTTTATTCACCAAAAGAAGAGGGGCATGTTATGAGAGAAAAAGTAGATAAAATGCAGTTCTGAATTGTACAATACTAGTGGACCCAACCACAGAGCATGATTTGTCCTCCTCCTTCACCATAAATTTTTATCTCTCCTTTGGTAAAGGCTGTCATGTTATTCAGAACATCCTATGCAGTCAATGGCTGATTGCAGAGTGTTGCATCCAACCCCCAAAATGTTGATGTGGTGAAGCAGGTTGCAGTATCGCTGATTCGCCGAAACTTAGGGTGACAATATGTATAAGAGCTCAAAAATAGAAGATTGCACAAAATAAAACACATATTCATAACAAACAATCAAAGTTCGTTCTGCTAATTTTCAAACAAAATATAAAATAATTCATCTGAGCATTTACAGTAAACAAAAGTGATTCCTTAAATGAGTCAAGTTCTAAGCATCACTATCTCTAATTTACAACAAAAAAAAAATATTAAAAAAAGGCTTTAAGTGGAGGGCATTTTTTGGTTTTCGAATGCTTCGTTGTGATTGCGGTTGGAGCGGCAACAAAATTGGCCATGATCATAGCATTGCAACTGCTATATCAAAACGCAACACAGCAGCATTTTCTGTCGACAGCTATATGAAAATCAGCATTTTAACAATTTCAACTTATATGATTCTCAATCAAGAAAAATTTAACATCTTTTTCATCTGCCCAACCCAGAGAAACATTTTTCTGAAAGAAAAGATACAAAAGTGCAAGAAATGGAATAATTTCTTCGCTGTAGCCGAAGTTAACATCACGCGGACAATCCAGAGATACATTTACCAAAGGCTTAGGGAACCCAACTAATATTCAAAACCAAATACTATGAAATTCAATCAGCTTATACAGCATGTATATCGAAAGGTCTGCTACTCAAGTCATCATCAGAAATTGGTATTTGATATTGAAAGTAGCAGCAACACAAATCGGTCACAAACAATTTCAGAACTCTTAAAAACTTGATTTTTATTCCTAATTCCTATTCAACTTGGTACCAATTCTATGGTGATTCTATCATTTTTCATAAGAATGCAAAATATACTTAATTTCAGTTCAAAACAATCAAATTATGATACAATAAATGCAAGAACAATGATCACAAAAATACCACAAATGAATAAATTAAAGTTATCAAAATCATACCATTATTTTCAACCCCTTGCTTGGTTGAACGGTGTTCTTGATCAGCATCGACAGATTCCTCATTTCTACCTTCTTTGACCTTTCTATCCTTCTCCTTCTCTTTCTCCACGTTCTCCTTCCTCCCAGAGGAAGAAGAATCCCTATGCCTCCCGCTACTCCTCTTCACCTCCTCGCCTTTACTGTTCTTTGAATCCCTCGAATCCCCAATTACCTTCGACGATTTCTTAGACCCTTCATCACCCCCATTCCACCTATCCCCTCCTCCACCACCACTCTCCCTCCGCCGCTTCGACGAGGAAGCATACTCATCAGAATACTCACCACCGTTCCCGTGCACGTTTACCTCCTTCGAATCCAATCTCCGTTTCTCAGCACCACTCGAATCCTTCGTAACCTTGACGGAGGAAGTATCATCCTTACTCTTCCGATCTTTGGCACCGGAATCTCTCTCGGAATCAGAGTAATCCCTGGAACTATGCTTACTCGATTTATGCTTCGAACTTCGCGGCATCGCAAAACCCCCAAACCCTATTAATCGAATTGAAATCGAGAAACCCTAATTTGGAGAAATTGAACACGATTCTGAAACCCTAATTAGATCTCTGAAATCGAATGTCACAAGTATTAGGGTAATGTGACAAAAATGCTGAGTTCAATAGTAGAACAAGAAAAAAGCGCAACAAAATCAAAACTCGATTTTTTTTTCTCTCTCTATGAGTGAGTGTTTTTTTTTTAGGGGGTTTTTTGGTTTTATGGATGTTTATGAGAGACTTGGGGAGGACCTTGTTTGGGAAGGATAATGAATTTGTGAATATGACGGAATTGCCCTTAAATGTGTTTATTGTTGTGACGGTGTTTCAAGTGCTGTACCGTCCAATAAGAGAACAGACACCTTGGTCCCAAGAGTTGCCATATGATTACTTGCAACGCTTCATATAAGATTTGTGTGCTTTATATAGATTTCATTTCATTCATTCTTTTTTTACCCTTCCAAAATTAAATTAAATTAAATTGTTTACTTTTGACTACTACTATCTTATTAATGATTTAAAAATAAAAAAAAACTATGGTATTTGTTTGTAGCATCAATCTTCAGTTATTAATCTTTGTTTCAATTATGTTTTTTCATGTACAAAAGTCAAACTATATGACTTGTTGAAGACACGTTTCGGTTTCACTAGTAAGATCCAGGGTATTTAGATGATTTGTATAAAGAATTTAATTGTAAAATAATTTGATTCAATCGTACAAAGATATAAACGAAAGATACACGGTATTGGGACAATTTGTATAAAGTAAGTCAATTGTAAAATACTTTATGGTTTAATATTTCAAAAATTAAAACAAAAATACACGGTATCCAGATGATTTGATAAAGTAAGTCAATTGTGAAATAATTTATGGTTTAATATTTCACAAATTAAAACGAAAGTACGTGGTATTTGGATGATTTGTATAAAGTAAGTCAATTCTACAATAATTTCTGATTTAATATTTCAAAAAAAAAAAAAAAGTACACTCATTTGGATGAATTGTATAAAGTAGGCTAATTGCAAAATCATTTATCATCTATATTTCACAAATTGAAACAAAAGATACACGATATTTGAATGCTTTGCGTCAAGATTACAAAGTAATTTTTAACTCGATATTTCACAGACTGAATTGAAAGACACACGGTATTTAGATTCTTAGTATAAAGTAAGTTAGCTGTCAAATGAATTATGGTTTAATGTTTCTCAAATTAAAACGAAAAGGTCCATGGTATTTGGATGCTTTGTATAAAGTAAGCCAATTGTAAAATAGATTTTGAATCAATATTTCACAAATTAAAACAAAACGTACACGGTATTTAGATTATTTGTATAAAGTAATTTAGTTGTCAAATAAATTATGGTTTAATGATTCACAAATTAAAACAAAAAAGTACAAAGTATTTGGATGCCCTGTATAAAGTAAGACAGTTGTAAAACAATTTTTGAAACAATGTTTCACCAATTTAACAAAAGGCACACGGTATTTGGATGCTATGAATTTATTAATTATATTTTCAGGGAAAATAAGTAATAATGGTAATTAAATTTTTAATTAATTACTAAAACTATAATTCATATTTTGTTTGAAATGAAAGATACACGGTATTTGGACGTTTTTTATAAAGTAAGTTAGTTGTAATATAATTTACGATTCAACATTTCACAAATTGAAACAAATGGTACCCGGTATCTAGGTGCTTTGAAATTCTTAAATGTTTACACCAAAAATAATTATCATGTTAGTCGGCATCGGTAGATACGCGATTGAACTTTAGCTGAGGAAATCCCCCATTCAATGGAAGGTGACGAGAATGTTAGGACAACCGAACAATAAAAGCTTATTGTTTATGGACGGCCAGTATATTCCTAAAGACCTAGAAGTCATCCAAAAGGGCATTTAGACCCTCCCAAAGGCCTTAACGCCCTCCATAAGGGCTCTAAGGCCCAAGGCGCGCCCTCCCCAGAAGGCCACCTCAGTCAGCTTCTAGAAGCCTCTAGAGCTCAACCTAAATACCTAATTACCCTCATTACTTATAGCTTAAGAAACCATAAATCAGGCTCATGAAGAGGCTATAAATACAACCTTTGATAGCATTCTCAAGGCATAACTGATACAATACAAATCCTAATTATGATTATTGTACTTTTGTAAGTACAATTGGCGTCGTGTGTGGGAAGAGGTAAAACTAACCTTGGCCATGTTTCTGATTCGCAAATTGTGATTTGGAAACCCTAAACCTAAAACTCTGAATCGTAGCCTCATAATGCGATTTGGAATCTCCAATCAACCACAAAAAAAAACCTAAATCGCATCTCTCATCGTGATTTAGGAACCCAAACCCCCTCATCGCCATGGATACTTTTGAAGAGGTCGAAACGACAAGAACCCATATCGCTCAGCTAGTGGAGCAGAACGAAGCACTACAAGCTGCCCCACCCGCTATAACGACGCCACCATCAAAGTAGTGCACTCTAACTAGGAACTGTTCGTAGGCGCCTTCCAGAACGGGCTGCGAGCGGGACCATTCAATGAATCCTTAGTCCATAAACCAGCAGATTCCATGAAGGAGATCATGCCAAGAGTTGAATGTTACATCAAAGGCGAGGAAAGTAATGCAGAAAATAAAACTAGGGATGTCAAAGAGCGAGGTAGCGCTGGAGAAGATGAAATAAACTATTACCCGCCACTAACAAAAGACAGAGGAACTTTCAAGAGACAGGAGAGAAGGAAGAACCTACCATCTGGACAACTTCACACCACTGAACACAAGACCTGAACGAATCTACAAGGAAGTTTACCAATCCAGACTCATCCCTGATCCCCCTGAGGCTCGGAGTGATCACATGGGTAATGACTCGGAGGCATGGTGCAAGTACCACCGAATTCGAGGCCATACGACTGACAATTGTTGGCAACTTAAGAAAGAAATTGAGAAAATTATACATGAAGGAAAGCTCTGAGGATATATCAGAGGAGGACGAGGCGAAAACCAACGCCGCTTAGAGGAAGAGAATAATAAAGAGAACTGCAAATAAGACCCAAAGGACAGACACACCCTCAATACCATTTCCGGAGGCTCTGAAAATAATATTGTATTTTTAGGGTTTAACTAACTCGAGTACACGACGTCTTAAGTAATTGTACAAAAAGATCGAACCCACGAGGATTGTGGTGCTGCAACTTTTTGCAGCTTTTCAATGAGAAAAGTTGTTTGTGCAAAAACAAAATAAATCATTCAAGATTTTAACAGTTTAAAATAAAGTTTGAAAACAATAAAATGCTTAAAGATCTCGTATGACAAAGTGTGGTTCAGAACAAAATTCAGTTATGAACATATATTTGCAAAGAAGTGGAAAATTACAACTCCATACAAATTCCTAGAGACCAAGTGGTTACCATGCAAATAAGTGGAAAATTACTTTCTCGAGGTATGAGATTGTGAAGTTAACCATGCAAAATTATTAAGACCATATCTCAACCATTTTCCCTAATTGAAAAGTTAAGTCATTTTCCCATGACAAAAATATCGAGATAAACTTTCAAGTAGCCTTTCAAGGTCTTTATCGCTCTTGAACATAAAAATGTTTCTCGTATTAAACAAGTAGTTTCATTCTTATCCTTTTTCGAGTTTAAGAAATTTGGCAATAAAGATAAAAGTAGTCTCGTTTTACTTTACATATTGGAGTTTATAAAACTTATATAAATTAAGTTTAAGTATGTAACTAACCAAATTTACGTAAACATAATCAAAACCTCATCATGTATTAACCACGAAGTGGTTTAGCTCATGATGAGCTTAAACACAATATAAATAAGATAAGAAGTGAATGAAAACATAATTACAATAATCAATAGAAGAGTTTAAAGTTTACAAAGGAAGATTACAATTTGAGGTGAAAAGGAATGATCTTTTAGCATTACTCACTCATAACATTCATAAAACTCCAACTATTTGAGAGCTAGCATTCATACTCTCGTATGAAATGGATGAAGGGTAGAATATGGGTTGTGGGATCTCAAATGGTTGTTAGGGTTAGCATCTGGAAATGGCCCCATAATTGGATTAGAATTCCGGAACCTTGACGCAACAATGTGTGATCGTTCTTTTATAGTATAAGTCCTTTTATTTATCCTTGATGTGCCCTTTTGTAATTTTCATGTGTAGTTGTCATTTTCTTATCCATTGGGAATCAACGTATTCTTTATATTCTCTTTGTATTGTCGGTCATGACCCAACAAACTTCAGCTCCAAGCCTCGTCCTCGATAGACCCACCGATGTGCGGATTAGGCAAGTGTTTCAAATCGTTTACCAAGTAATAAAGTGATAAGTAGGGTATCGTATCCACATGGATTGTCGTTTCGTCCAAACAATTCGCGTTACTTATTTAGTTTGACGATAAAATAAAAGAGTTGGAGGTTAGAGATTTGCAATTTTTATCCGTTTGCAACATAGCAAGTTACCTGTTCTGGTTGTAGAAAAGTAAGTAGCAGTTAGGATTCTTCGAATCTCCCTATTTATATTGTTGGATGTTAAATAGCAGCAATGTCGCGTTTATTTATCTTAGGTAGACTATGCAAGTGATGAGGCCGTTGGGACGTTACTAACCTATTCGATCGTCAAGCTGCACTTGTCGATCACATCGTGATCCTTACGTGTAAGGTCTATACTATTTCAGTTGACTAGGTCACACGGTGGTCCTTACGTGTGGGGTCTTACCACCTCAAAGGTAATTGAAAGCATATACTTAAATTGTTGTTCTAAGATTTCCAAATGCATAATGGTCACACTAAGGTTATACACGCACTATCGTATAAGGTTATTAATCCTACATGATTCCGCCCTTCATAAGGAATATTGGTTTGGAGTCTGGCCAGTGTTTTTGTTGGTCTACCCATCTTTGAATCTCAGGACACTCTTAGCACACTCTCTCTCGCTCTTATTAGTTCTACAAACGGACAACCCTATTAGCGTCTACCTTACTAAGGGTCTAAGAGAATGGTTTTATTAGGCCACGTCTTATTTCTTTAAAGCAGACATTTGTTTCCTTAATTATTAACTAGTTACCTCCTAGGTTCAGCATATTTTACTCAATACTAGTAATGTCACCTCCTAAGTACTCACTAATAGGGTAAACTCGTTTTCGGTATCTTTCGTTAGCTATGACTAATTACTTCTTAGACAAATCGATACTAATAGCAAGATATAAATATCAAGATATAAGTATCATGATAGTAATATCATTATTAGGCCCTGTCACAATCTAGGTATCTAATCTATGGTTATGCTACTGCATAAATAAACTAAATTCCTAACAAAACTCAATAGCGAACATAAAATAAACGACATTAAATTAAATAAATATCCAACAAAAATAAATAGAGGTTTATCTTAGAACTCTAACCTAAAAATAATTAGTTATAATTGGTAACTAAAAGCAAATTACTAAAGATAAAAACATACCCTTGAAAATCAAGGAGAAGATAGAAACTCCTCTGAATAAGCAATCTTTTACCCATTTGTTGATGGAGCTTGAAAATCTCATGTAATCAAAGGAGGAAACTTTTAGGGAACATGTAGTCTAAAGGTTAAGGGTCTTTAGGTGAGATTCAAAGGGTCAAGATGTGAATATTGGAAAACAAAAAAAGAGGGCTTTTAGGAAAGGGTTAATGCCTTTTAGGGAGATATTCATGGCTTTTGAAAGTTGGGAAACACATGAAGGATTGAGCCTTTATGAGCAACTTGGGTAAATCTTATAGGAGACCAAAAGAGGAGATCTTTAAGAAATCAAAGGCTAACAATTGATTTCTTTTAGGGTTAGATTATGAATTGGGAAACAACTTGGAAATACCTTGGTTAGTGAATCATCGAGTCTTTTGGTCACACGAAGAGATTCGGGAAAATGATAAAAATCAGGTGTGCTCTTGGAGAACACGTTGAAGCTAATTTCTTGCAACTCGTTTGTATCTCTTTATAAATAACTAATTGATAGTGATGTAGAGAGATGCTCTCTTCTTCAAACGTATGTAATTTATGGGCCGAACTAGGCGAACAAAATTTTGGTGTGTTGTTTTCTATTCTTAACTCTATTTATCTTGTCGCTCTTTTATTTGATTATGGTTTTGTTATACACTTGGTTGCTAGACTTGCAATTATTTATGAATAAACCTAGCAAGTGTACTAAATGACTTGTTGAGTAATAATATTTATAAGTTTATATCCATAAGGATTGTGAAATTTCTACTTTCTGCTACGAGTTTCAGTTAGAACTAAGTAATAAAGGGGGTTGAACTTGACAATGATTGAGTTGACATGAATAAAGCGAGAAAACAATTGGGTCATGCATGATTCCCCTCTCTTTCCCTAGATATCAACTAGGTATCTTTTCTTACCATCCTCTAAATAGGACTAGGTTTTCAAAACAATCGGATCATCGTAGTATGATAAGAATTCCCTTGATTCTCAGGCTTAAGATTACTTAGTATAATAAGAATTTCCTTCTTCCTCACATGGTTCATCTTTTACTCTTGCATTCAATTTTTGTTTCTTATTACCATTTATATGTTGTTATTGAAAAAACCTATTTATCTTCTCTCCATGTCTCACCTTCTCTCTTGCTCTAAATTTTTATTAACCCATATTTTATTCAAATCCTTTAAAAATGAATAAATGAAGTGTATGAAATTCGAATTATTAACTCACTTTTACCCTATACCCTATCTTTATTTTTCGTTGATAATAATAGTAACAATCTTTTGTAAAAAAAAAAAATAGTAACAATCTAGTTTCTTTCATTATAATAACAAGAAAAATGTTAACGAGTGCCCCAGACACTCTTTAAACACTTTAAATATTAAGTTTTTAATAAAAATTGTATATTGAATGCATTGAAAATTTAATAGTTGACTTTAAAAAAAATGAATTACTAAATTTTAGATGTTTAAAAGTGTTCGAGCATTCGTTAAAAAGACCCTAATAATAATTATGAACCGAGTAACTTAACTCAGCAATATTTGATTTTTGGAGGGATTGACATAATAAGAGGAGATAGATATTTAGAGAGACAGACGTTGACGCGGTGGAAACCCGTGGCAAAACGTTCCCGGCGTTCTGTAGCACGCAACTCTCACACGCACGTTTCCTTCTTCTTCCTATATTATTCATCAACTCCATGCTCTATCCAATACTCTTCTTCCTTTTCTTATTCTGGTGAATCTCATTTTTAATCATTTCTTCCATTTTTTTTTATCTTTTCTGTTCGACACGTTTTTCAATTTTCATTTAATTAATCGGTTAAATGTAGGAAATAACATTTCTGATATGCTATATAGTTCATGATAATCAAATACTCTGTTGCTTTCTATCTGTATGCACCATTGACGTGGTGAATGTAAATTTTGTAGTATGTTAAATAAGATGTAATTATGTATAATTAGTTTTTTTTTACGCCTTTACATTTAGTTTTGCAGTATTGATAGATCCTCTGAATATTTGCTGATAAACAGTCATCCTTTTTTTAATATTTGGCTATCAGAGGTTTGATCAATGGCACTGTGTAGAACTGGGCCATACCCAATTTTGGAGAGTAATGTCCCAGCTTATTCGCATATAAATTTGTCGACAAGGCTTGTTTTACCCGTTCCCCTGCGTTTCACTGGACAATCATCAAATGCAGGCAAGAGAAAGCACAAGGTAATATGCAGTTCTTCACTACGGAGATCTGCATCTGCTTCTTCCATGGAGTCACATGAAGAGGTTCCAAAGACCTCTTCGGTTTGCTTGGAGGAGGAAACAGATCATGTTTTGAGGTTCAAAATGTCAGACTTTAAGGTTTTAGACCGTGTTAGCATTGGCCTTGGTGGACGGGTATGAAATCTAAATAACTTTACGATGTGTCATGACTGGATTAATTTTTTTAATTCCGGTGGTCTCATCGATTAAGTTTTGCTATAGGCAGATGAGGTGGTGTTTGAAGGCAAGGTGAAGGACAGTGGTAGGTAAGATAATTCTTTGTTTGTTCAGGTTATATGACTAGTCTTGATCACAGTATCTGTATTTATTCGTTCTGTTCTCTGCAGCCCTTTGTATAACACAAGAGTTATACTTCGACAGCTTTATAGTTCCCAAGCTCAGCGTCGAGGAAAACGAGCAATAGAGGTATGTTGACATTGTTTGTAGTATCTCAATTTAATTTTGTTCATGCCCCTTCACAATATTTTGTTGGTATCTTCAAGGTATTGAAGAAGCTGGTTCGCCGTAAACTTTTGTATCATTCCTACTCAATGCAAGTTCATGGCTATATCTCGTTGCCTGCAAGTGGTGGCAGTGGTTCATTTATCCTAGTCCACGGGGTAGGTATCTCAGTGTGTTTCATTATTTTAATTCTTTCATATATGTTTGATTGTATCCTGCTCTGAATGTTGTCTATTTGAGTATTTCTGCCCCTTTGCATAAAAAAACCACTGATGTTCTTTTTGGCTCAATACTTTTTCCTTTCAGTATCATGGTAGTTTTTCTCTGAGACACTGGCTTCAACAGTCAGATTGGCTTCAAACTTTAGAGGCCACTCTTGCACTGGACGAAGAATCTGTCAGGAAGGTAGGAGAAGACACAACTGGAGGTCCCGCTATTTCTAGGCAATTGCGACTAATTCGAATATTGATGAGAGATCTTCTAATTGGAGTATGTCTTTAGAAATTATAACCTTAATGTTTTCTGGAAGACATTTTTAACCATAAGTGCTCGAATACTTGCACAGCAACATGAGGAGTGATGTATTCTGCAATGGTTTATTTACTTTCAGGTGAATTACCTGCATAGTCATGGTCTTGCCCATACAGACTTGAGGCTGGAAAATGTGCATATAAGCCCAATAGACAGACATATCAAAGTAAGCATTGTCATTCTCTTATAAATAGAGTCATGTCTTCATTCATTTTTCTGTCTTTTATGTGAAGTGTGGATTATCTTGCAGTTGGCTGATCCCAGAGAAGGTGTTGTACATCACGTGTGCTGTAACCTCACAGCACGAGAGTGTCACAAAAAAATTAGAAATTTGTTTTTGTTGCTAGTTTGAACATTTCGGTTGTTTCACATAACAGCAAACAGTTATGCTAAGATAGAAAACCTGATAAGAAGTGCAACAGACTGTAGGAAGCTATAGCTAACAGATAAGATATATGATGATAGAACCCAAAATATCAAGGTAATGAATTGAAAAGAATTATTACAGAGACGGAAATCCCTATAATTCCAGAGCAAGAGCTCCTTAGAGAAGAAACATGTCTCTCTCTGCCCAAACCATACGGTTTCTAACTGAATAATACTCAATGATCCTTCTTTTGCTACACCTATCCTTCATATAATTGTCATTTTCCTCCAAGAAACTAGCCACATCAGCAAATATAACAAACTCTATTTAGCACATTTTTGGGCTTAGGCCTAGCCCGATACCTAACATATGACGTATCCTTTCTGGTTGATAATTTTCACTGGGCTGATAATTCTTTAGCCCTCAATGTGTGACCTACACAATCAAAGTTACTGGACATCAATAGTTGGTGTTTCCTCATGTATAGCCTGGTCAACCTTTCTTCTCATGCTTGGTTTGACCTGAAGTGTTTACTTAACAGGTAGGTACACTGGGAAATGCCGCTGACTTTTGCGAGGATGGTTCAAATAGCGGCTCTATGGAAAACATGGACAGGCGACAGATGATGATTGCATTTGACATGAGGTATGGTCTAGGATATCCATTAGTGAAGTTTGTGTGCAACTATATAATCTTTTTGATAACTGATTATCTGTGTTACAAAGATGCATGGGTTTCATAATGGCAAAAATGGTAATGGGAGAACTTATGGATCCTTTGATATTTGCAAAGTTCAAATCATTCCTCACAAAGGTATGGCAAGTTAATATTGTATTTAATTTTAGCTCCTTGACTGTTTAAAAAGTACAACTTTTTAGAAGGAAAAGAAAAAACTACCTGACTCAAATGCTTTATAGACTGCGAAGGAAGGGCCCAAGGATGCCTTCTTGTCTCTAATATGCCTCATACAAACTAAGCCCCCCTAAATAATTTGTTCCTTTTCCCCCTTTGCTGTAAGCTGTGAGTATTCATTTTAGTGTTATGAATAGCGGATCGCGAAAAATAGCAGATAGCAAAAAATCTGATATGAGAAATAGGGTATAACATAGCGGGCAAATAACAGTAGCCACAAAGCAGTTGAAATAAATAATTATATATAAAATAAAGCATGCTGTACACAATCATCTCTCAATCCCTCAAAAACCTACCAGTTAGAGGTTAATTAGCAGGAGCTGCACATCTGTTAGGGAATTTGAGATTAATATGCAACAACCGAGTGTCTTAGATGTAAGGGTCAACCCTTGTAAGATGGTTTATATATAAAAATAATGCCAGAAACATAAATTAAGAGTGAGTTAAAACTCAAAATATAAAATGAAGTATGAAGTGAAGAGAAAAGATAGGCAGAGGCAGTTTAGTGATGAGAGGTTACCTAGGTTGTCGGGTTATATAAAACCTCACCTCATCACCAACTCAACAGTATTTTATTTTTGATGTTTTAAAAAATATGTCATGTCTTCTTTAAAAAAAAAAAAGAAAGTCGTGCAGTTCACATGATATTTTTAATGTTATCATAAGGGGGAAAAAGCATAAAAAAAAAAACTTTCGATATGTAAGAAATAACCGCTATCGCTGATATGTAAAAAGTCACTGCTATTGCAGTGGCAACGAAATCACAATAACATATCAGCTTTTGTCACAGTTGCTCCAAATCCCGATATGTAATAGCGGTATAGGGGCATTATATTGGTTATTTAACAACACTTTATTTATAGCAGTACATAAACCATTATCGTGAAAATTTGAAGATTCTGCTGTTGAAATAAGTGGTCATTTGAGAATAATTCTAAATTAATGGTCAAGTCACGTGGCGATGATCTGTAGTAGTTTACTTGGGAAAGATTATTTGTAGGTCTACTGTAAGTGGACACTCATCCTCAAATTATTTTACTACATTTCTGGTATTAGCATAATAAATATTATTTCGTAGTAGAACTGATAATTCAAATTACACGTGGAAACAAGTCATGATATACAAGGAAGTGTTGAAACCAACACTAAAAGATAATCATAGTTACCGTAACAAATGTAGATATGTTGATATATTCTAACAAATATGTAGACAGGTGTACTTCAAATGTAAGTCGGTCATGCAATGATGCAAATTTCCTAATGATAATTCTTGCTACATTAAACTTCAGGGAAATGATCCTTCATGTTTGCGACAACTTATGATGGAAATCCTCGGCAGAAACTCTCCGTATGGAAATGCAGGCTTACAAGTAAGTATATGGCTACGCATCTTCAGTGAAAGTGGCTTAGTATTTAGAGTACCATTCTTGTTTTCATAATAACTTTTAATGCCTTATATTATTTTCTCGCAGATGCTTGATAGGAACTGGGGTGCTGGTTGGCACCTTTTATCTTTATTGCTAGCAACCAAACCTTCTCGGAGAATAAGGTATGCTCCGAAGCAGTATCTACATATTTGAAATGTTAATAATTTGCTTATTGATTCCCCTACATTGAGCTGTGATTATCTTGCAAATATGTCAAGATTTAAAAAATAAAAACTGTAGTGTTGAAGAAGAAAATTCAGCAGAGATACAAAAAGAATCATAAAGAGAAGTATTCAAGTTTCTTTGGTCTTTCAGGAGGCTTGATCTTTTGACAACATGTAGCTAGTTTCTGACAATTGTGAACCATGAATAGCATTTGATTACATATTAGTTTGATTTACCCAAGATTGAAAAATTACTGGTGTTAACCATGTGAAATGTTCTACAGTTGTTTGGATGCTCTAAGGCACCCATTCCTCTGTGGGCCAAGATGGCGAGTAGTCCCATCAATGGATATTATCAGATGGGGTCTAGGTTGCACTGCAATGCGTATTAGTGAGGAGTACATTTATCGTCAGCCTCAGGTATTCATCCAAGGACAGCCCATACACGCAATGTGTTTCTGTTACATTTTGAGTACCTTTTGTGCTTGTATAAGACATTTTTATATATTTGTTGATGTCTGATGTCCTCGAGTTTTTCCTTAATAATAGGGTTACATTTGTATATTGAAATTACATCATTAAATGCTGTAGATATGCGGTAGCGTTTGACTGATGGGTGCTTTCTATGTTTTAGCGCAGTAGGCTTGCCCACTTCATTGACTTATTGGAGATGTTGAATCCTCATCCAAAGCCAAAGGTAATTCATGAGTAAAAACTTTCTCGCATATTTTTCCTAGTATTGTTTCTTCTACTATGATTTTCTTTGAAATAGTTCTATTTCTTCAATCACTAAAATAAAGTACTTAATGCCCAAGAGCCTAAGCCATTCTTTCCATGGTTGTCATTTGTCAATCTACAAGACGTGATTCATGAAAAACTCATCATTGCAAGTTCACATTTAATCCAACTGGCCAATTAAAACAATCACCAAAACAGTCACAAATTTTAATGTTAATGTATTGCCAACTTATATGCCATAATTCATGTGTCCAGAACTGGCTGGAGCTGCTTCCAGGAAAATGGCGCCTATTGTATTGCACTGGGAGGCATGTTGGGCTGACCCTTCGCCAACCTCCTGTCCGTGTACTAGTTGGAGATTTGCATTTAACTGTTAGTAGAGAATCAAAGTTGAAGGCCAACCTTTCCTTCGTCTCTGACATTGGATTCTCAGTCATGATTGGTCAGGACTGGCCTCATGACAAAGCTGGTAAAAGAGGAAGGGTGCAGGTGAATTCTTCATTTATACTAAGAGCTGGGAGACGGTTATATCTGAAGCAAGACAATACCTCAGAGAGGCTCTCATTCCGCCCTTCCGGCAATGAGGAGGCTTTAGCTCAGAAATTTTCTAGCAAGAAATGGAGAAAAATAACCCCTTTCAAGGAGTTTCCATCAAGTCTCCCTGCAGCCAAGTTTACGTCGGGTGATATTGATGTGACAATGAATCTTGATGATCCTTTAAATCAAAACATTGATACTGTTCAAAATGTTCTTCAAGAACTAAGAACACAAATTCCCCCTGAAATATTTGATTTGTCAAAGATTGTGTGTGGAACTTATGTGGACTCAAGGTTGCTCGTTCTTCGAGGGGTTAATGGATCAGCTCTCCTATTTACAAGGTCTTTTGTGGACACAGACAGTTCTAGTTAATTGTTCTTATAGCAATTCACAAGAAGTTTTAGTTGTTAAATGTAAATTTGTAGTACTATTTTTTCAAGTAGTTTTGTTGTCGGGATAGGCATTCTCCAGAGCACTCTTTCATGTAAATTGTCATAGCATTGTGTATACTAAACTTAGTTATCTGAAATGCTTTTTCCAAGAAGTCTGTTCTGGTTAGGAACTGTAAGCATTCTTTTTGGATGGATATAAAAGCATTTCTGATAATGTATTTGCATGATAAATTTGTAATATCAGTGTATAGTAATTAAATTAAACTCTACTATAATGTGTTTGAACTGTGACAGTTATCATTTATTGACATCGTCTATTTTTGGTGTATAATTATAGTTTGACTTCTGATGACACATCTGGTTCTATCAACTTGCACTGTAAAGAAATTTTGTTCACAAACTTCAAGGTTTAGTTTATCGAGAGGCAAACACACGTAGCTTGAGTGTCGGCTGATTTAGCCAACCTTTCACATCTTTGTCGTTACCTTTCCAAGAGAAAGTAAAAACATAATACTTCCTCTGTCCCAAAATGTACGATGTTTTGGGCATTTCACACATATTAAAAAATGCAATTAATATTGTGTGGAAAAGATATATTATGACTTGTTTTACAAAATTGTCCTTAATAAATAATATGGGAAAAATAAATGAAAGAATTGAAAGAAGAGAGAGTAATAAATAGTTAAGGTTATAATAGGAAAAGTAACATTAACGTTGCATTGGTATTGTAAAACGACATATAATTTGGGACAAATTTTTCTCTCTAAAGCGACATACAATTTGGGACGGATGGAGTATGAGTAAAATAGAAAGTTGTTACAAAAGTTGTAATAAAATGGTTGAAATCTTTTCTCTTTCCTTTTCTATTACCATTACTATTGAAATGAAATAATATTCTTTTTCTTACAATCGAAATGAAATAATAATAATAATAATATAAACCTATGATCCTATATTAAGAATCATGTATTTGGATTTATCATAAACATTTTGATTTTATAATATTGAAGTTTTTCAAATTTTACATAATTTAAAAGGGTTAGTCATAGCTTATATTGAAAATATTTCTCATATTTTTAATAAAATATTATCAAATAAATAATGTAATAATTTTTTTTTATTTTTTATAATAATTTTGTTATAGAATTGACCTGCTTCATAAAAACTTAATCGAATTTATAGAAAATATTAATGAAGAGTATTTAATCTTAGTGATATTAAAAAGTGTTTAATTTGTATGGACCGACATTGCAATTTTTTTACATAGATGTTTAATTAGATCACTACTTATATATATTATGATTTTTTTTTGAAGAAATATATATTATGATATTTTTTTTAAAACTCGGTATCCGATTCAAGGACTGACTAATTTGAGAGGACCAATCCTACCGCCCACTTACGAATATATATTATGATGTTATTTCTTAAAATACCTACACAAATATCAAAACAGTAAAAACTAATTAGACATTTAAAATCATTTCAAACAGACAGTGCAAACAAATATATATATTTTTAAATTGAAAAAACCTATATACTTTCATATAAAAAAACTATATACAATTAGGAAAATCCCCTTAAAAAAATCAAGAAAATATTGAGTAAAAGTGATTTTTTTTTAGATTCTAAAAAAAAAAAATGAAGGCCGACATGTCCAGTTGGTCATGGAATTAATATAAGAGAATTAAAACCCTCCAAAAACCAAAAGGGCAAAGCACATATGAGAAGTAAGTAATACCAAAATCACAAAACTAGATAATAGATAGAGTAGACCATGGGGTAGGGGAATACAAATACACTAAAATTAATGGTTTGAGTAGAGTAATATATATAGATAGATCTCATCTATCTCATTATTTTGCACCTTGTTCTCAACTAATATGACATCACATCACCATGTCAATTGTCATGTTAGGGAAGAGGAGACTATGTGCTATGGCATCCACCCAACCAACCAACCAGTGGATGTCCAGGTAAATACCCTTGTAATTTTTAATTTATTTTTTAAATTCTTTAGAATTTTGATCAATCTTTAGAATTCATTTTGTGTAAACAAATATTGTTGCTAGCTCATCAGAAGTAATTGATACGACCAAGCTTTACCCTATGATGATTTATTTATTTTATGGATTATGTGGTATGATTGAGTGGAATTAAACCTTGGACAAAATCAAGATATTGTTTGATTTCATTTTCAGCTAAATTGTTTGTTTTTACATAAACAGTCCAAAGAATAAGATGCCGCAATGCCTTTAACTCTGCAATTCACAGGGTTTGCTTGGCATGCCATTCTTCTTTCAAACAAATTCCTTATCATTGATTATTATTTCATCCATAAATTAAAGTTGTATGGACTTCTGGTATAAAATTTTGAATTTAATTTATATGCAACAATGCTATATATTGTCAGTTAATCACAACAGATTAATTACAATGTTTTTTTAGTTACCAGTTATATACAATGTAAACTCGAAACTCTGACCACTTGATTAATATTTGTCTTTTATTCTAACCATCTCTACAACTATTTTACATTCACAATTAATCGTCGTGAGATTGTATAAAATATTTAATTTTAATCAAAGTTGTCTCGAAAACCATACAATGTAGTTTTTTTTAATGATAATGCACAAAAACTAAATTCTTATTATTTTACTTTTTATAAATTAAAAAATGAAGGTTCTATTTACAAGAGATATTTAGATTAACAACAATTGATATATCTGCTTCAAAATTTAGACCAAATACATCATCTTTTGTTAAGACCCATAATCTCTTGTAAATATGATAGGAGGATACTAAATTATTTTTTGGTCAAATACTGTGGTGCTATATGAGTAGCACATAATTCTGTATACAGTGTATATTATACTTTAAATTTATTTTAATTGGAAAATCATGGTGACCTAAGGCCACTGACTTATGTCGGTATCGTTTATTAAAAATATTCTTAGGATGCCTCAAAAGTCACTAGCTTTTGGCCCATCTTAAATTGGTTTACGGTTAAGATAATAAGAACGTCCAAAAAGTACATGCGGGGAAGAAAATGGTTAACATTAGATTTAGGTAAATAAAACTAATATCGGCTTATACATTTACAGAGCCAAATGCTGCTAAATCTTAATAACTTTTATTAGACTTTTGATTAATGTCCCAAAGTAATCCCAAAGGGAAAAGAAAACCACAAAAAACTATGCTTGTTTTCTTTTGTTTCTGTCTTTTGGTCCCTACTTTCGTTGGTCTCCTGGTTTTAACAAAATTACAGCTTTAGTGTAACTGTGAGATTTCCCCTTTAGAAGAGGGGATGGGTTAGTGCTTGCTCCTTATGTAGAAAGAAACAATACTTGTTGACCTATGATCTTCATTTTTGTATAAATAATACTCTTCCTAATTCATGAATTTTCGGCAATTTGGAGCTTTACACATGCAGGGGACTTTGAATTCATCTGGCTCATCAGGATCGAACAAGTAGTCATAACTGCACAAAACAAAATAACATCAACTACAATATCAAAATGCAGGTGCACAAAAAAAAACACCACATGCAGAGAGAGATGTATATACGTTAGCTCGTCACCAGCAGATACGTTCGTCTTAGCAATGAGTACAATTCGGCTCTCATCATCACCCACACTCATGATCCTTGCATAGCAATTTGGCATACACTGTATTAACATGAACCAAAGAACTGGTAAGACAACTGTACAGTATCGGGGTTTATAAAATTCTATTTGAGTTAGGTTGTGACTCACAGAATGATTTATTAGCCGTGCTATATTCCCTTTATCGGTGGCATCTACCACCACTTCTTCGCTTATCTTAAACAGCTGCAAAAGTAAGAAGGCAAGGAATTTTAGTGTGTGATAACATATGATTACGAATAAGGAGATGATGGCCGTGATACTCTAATATGCAAAGATAGGGAAATCAACTCACGTAGCAGTCTTTCCCTTCTGCTCTATAGCGTGCTTCCCTCAGATCAGCAACACTGCGCCTTACTTGTTCGCCGCGATATTCAAGAACCTGCTTAGGATTAAATTAAACTCATTAGTGCTACATAAAAACGCAGTGATATGATTTACAGGGAAATCTAAAAAAAACATTGTACTGATGATTGATCAACAGTCAAACAAACAGGAGTGTGTTCTGTGTCTTTGTAATGTTATAGTACTTGGCATGAAAATCATACCATTTCTCCTTCTTGAATATTCCTACGTGCAAAGAGGCCCCATCCATGTATGCCAGATCTACCAAAGCAAACCCGTCCATTTTCGGTCCTCTGGAATCATAAAGTGTACCGCCACAAAAGTCAGAAATAAACCACTGAAGCCAATAATCTAACTAAGAAAGATAAGCACCTGCAAGTGGTAAAGGCGTTCTCTGAAAGAAGAGAAAGCTTGAGGCTCCTCTACTAATGCCTGTTTGAGTGAAAATGATATGAAAAAAGTGAGGAGAAATTAAGAGAGTGAAAGGGGTAGTGTAGATCTTAAAATACCGGTAAAAGAATTAATAATATCTGATATAATTTCAAGAATGTAAGAAGCTTACTCTGTATGTATTTAAACTCTGTATTGCATCTAAAGGATGGTGGCAGTGACCCCTCGCTAGATGAAAAATGGCTTCATCCGCTGCTCTCTAAGAAGTAGAAGAAATAAAAATTAGTGTAAGTTGAACATTTGAAAAGAAACGAAGACAATTTAGAGGAACCAGTGGATAACTAGCTACAAGATGAACATAGAAACAAAGGAACCAGTGCAAGAAAAGACGTAACCATGATATTTCATGATTATGTCGAACAAAAAAGTGTTTTTGATGTTTAATAATTTAGAGATGATTTGTAAGAGAGATCTTTTAAGAAAAATAGAAGCTATTTGTATTTGTCTACTGTAGTGAAAATCAATTTTTAAAAATAATCAAAAACAATTTTCAAGAGAAACTACTTAAAATCACTTCTCAGTTTTTTTATTATTCTTTTCTTTCAGATTTTCATTTTTAAAAAAAAGCTGTAACAAATAGATGAAAACTTTCAAAAGTAACTTTGCTTTTTAAAATGTAGACACTTAATATATCTTTGATAAATATAATCCATGCTGCACTGTTTATGTTTTATTTTACAAACATTGACCAGCAAGAACAATTTTCTCCAATCTACCTTTCTGGTAAGATTTGTTCTTTTAAAGATCTGACACCGAGCAGCAGAGAATGGGTCATGCTCAGTGATATCAATAGGAGTGTCTTCTTTCTCTATTCTGGTAGACGAGATTAACCTTGACCCAGCTTTTCTCTTTTGAAGAAGGCTTTTGGTTGAAATTACCCCAAGAGGGGTTTGCAAAATCAAAACATTGTCGGGATTTGGAGCTCTGCAACAAATAACAGATTATTAAGATGAAAAGATAAGAGTAATTCTTTCTTAGTTATAATTGAGGGTTCCATACCTGTGGTAAGCACAATACGAAACCATTTTTGTCGTCTGCTTTCCATTTTTCTTCAAACAATGCAACTACAGTTAAGAGAGAGAAAATTTAATTAAATATTGGCAGTTCGGCATAAATGGAACACTCAATAATACAACAATCAAGGCCCATCCCATTGGTGGAGTTTGTATATATGGTCGCATTGAGCACCGTTGATCTTATGAATTTGTTAATCTTCTTATAGGATGAAAATGGAAGTTTTTGAAATTTTCTTAAAACACAAAGTGGAAGTGTGTGTTCTATGAAGATGACTATTGAGTATCTATCTATAATCAGTCATCAAACTGATTTGTAAAAATAAAAATAAAAACCTCAATCCAATAGAAACCTCACCTCCATTCGGTAACCAGCCCTTGATGCACACATGGCATGGAAATAAGTGGAACATTTGCAGCACTGTGTGCACGAACCATGTATTTGCTTGCAAATAACACAAATCTGAAATCAAAATAATGCAGACCTCAGGTTGCATTTATTAGACTAAACCAAGAGACGCATAAATGATAAAAAAAAAATTCAGAAATCAGGAGTTCAGTTCTTTTTTCTGTATCCCACACTCGAAAAAAATAATCGAATCTGATATCATATTTATGATGTGTGGTAGTGTGAACAATTCTTATAGTGAGAATATGCAAAGAATGAAATAACTTTTGCTGGCGACCAATATTACTTTACAGGGGAAATTTTTATTGGCCAATAGCTCACCTTCACAAAAGAATTTGATGGAATACTAAGAATACCCAAAGCAGGTTCCATCTTCTCATCACTAGCGAACGAGACTTCAGGTCGAAACCAAGCACAGGTGACATGAACCCATAAAGTGTCAATATCGGTTGGCTTTAGAGCACCACCTAGGAGTTAACAAATAGTTTAAGAAAACAACATTATAGATGTCACATAGCTGAGAAAAAATGACATCTCAATATCTTCGTGATAATAACTTGAGCATTTTTGTAATAGTCAAACTTTTTTGATGTGGTAATACATTATTGAATGACACAAGGTATCAAAATATAACTCATACTTAAAAGGGTGGGTAAAACTCAGCCATGATTTGTAAATCTGAATTATAGGCATATATAAGGCAAAAAGAATCAAGTCGCGAAGTTACAGAAAACAGAACTTACATTATTGGATGATAATGGAAGATTGATTAAAATAGTGTAAAAAGGGGCAAAAAGTTCTTAGCCAAGAAGATTAAAAACTAATTTAGAGTCTGTTTCAGATTATTTTATGAAAAATATTGTTTTTAAAATGTAATCATTTTTAGAATTTACTATTTGTTTGTTTCAGCTTTTAGAATTAATCAGAACCTGAAAAAAATGCTGAAATCTATTCTGATTATAATGAAAATATATTTTTAGTATTTTTTAACAAAAAAAAATGATTTTGATTAGAGTAGTAGCTGAGAAAAAAATGTTAAGGAGTAATTTTTATGATTATAAAATAAATAAATTAAGTTTTTCTTTACATAAAATTCTCTATAAAATAATCACTGTTAAAATTGTTTCTTTTAGAAATCAAACGAACAGATTCTTATATAGAAAATTAACAGAAATTTGATGCAAGACAGCTTCAAAGAATAGAATTCACAAAGTAAAGGAGAGTTTATATCAATCCAAACAAATAAAAAGACGATGACTTTATATATAGCATATGTTTGAAACATTGTGCAAGACAAACCTTTTACAGGACAAAGACAACACTCCCGCTTGATGTCAGGTGTTTCACAGGCCTTACAGACCCAAGATGTAAAGTCTCGAACATTTTTTGCTCCATAGCATTCTTGGTGAACAGCTATTTGACATCTATAAAATATGTAATGCATTTTGTATAAATTGAAATGCAATTCATCATATACATAGTGAATATTGACAAAAAATGAGCTAATGACAAATTGAATTGCTATATTACCTGTTGCAAATGATAATTTTATTGTAGTCCCAGTCTTCAACCCATCTACAAACAGCACAGCGCTCTGTAGTCCACTTAGCATAAACAGGTTCATACTTCTCTGTCAGAGAGAAGAGTTTATAGTACCATTACCACTATGAGAACATGTGGCAAGCACATCATATAGCAATGTTGTAAACAAGGAAGGAGAAAAAGGTACCTTTCAAGAAGGTAAGCAACTTCTGCTTCCTTTCCTTTAAAGAAGGTTTTTTAGGTTTGACAGAAACTAGAGTTTTAGCATGACATTCTGCAACCTTCAGCATCTGAGTATTCAAATAGCATCATATTAGCAATATTAGTGTTTGAAAAGGTCGGTATTATTAGCATTTTGACACTGAAGACTACAAAATTCAAACAAAAAAATTGATACTGATGAAAAAAGATATTATGAAATCTAAGACCTAATCAAGATGAAGTAAAATTTAATTAATAATTTTTCGCTGGTTTCTTCGTTGGTTTGATGGTCTTAAATTTATAATTTGACCTTCCAAACCAGGGATCGAAACTGGCAATTTTATAGAAAAAATTAATAATTTTAAATGTAGTAGTAGTGGTAGTAATAATAATAACAACACAACAACAACAACAACAGTAATTATAATAATCTATACTATATATACTATATATAAAGAAAATAGGGGGTTTTGGGCTTACTTTTTTGTTATTCCAATTATACCCTTAAACAAAATTTTCTATTATAATGTTAAAGAAAATTTTCGCTAGTAATAATAGGCATCATCTGAACACTATGGCGTAATTTGATCCATGTAGCCGACCCCACTTAGTGGGATAAGGCTTGGTTGTTGTAATAGCCTAATAGGCATCATCTATGAAGCCCCGATACCTGACACGATAAGGATACGATACCGATACGGTGATACGGGAAATTTTTCAAAATTCCTGATACGATACGACCTAGATACATTATTAAAAAAATTAAATTTAAAATTAATAGTATAAGTGCACAATGTATAAACATAACTACAAATGATAATAATCAAACATTCACATTAATGAAAATGATCAAAACAAGTGACAATTACATATTTTTTCGGCACAAATTAGAATTTAGCTAAACATTATTAGTACCATCCAAAGAGAACATTATTAGTACTGTCAAAAAAGAACATCATTGTCTAATGTTGACTACTTTATAGTTAACACTAATTGAGATTGAAAACAAACAATTTTTTCCCAATTAGAGAAAAGAGAAGAAGATATTAAAGGGAGAAAAACAGAAGAAACATGTGTCGGACACGATTCTTCACCATTTTTGGAGTATCAGGGCAGCATACAATACTCTACTTATACTAGTACTATATAGAAGCCCATAAGTACATTAAATGCACACTGAATAGAATAAAATAATCACATTATTTTATTCTAAAGAGGTTGGTTAGACACTTGTACAATTCTAATAGAATAAAATAATCACATTTAATTCGTGTATTTCCAGCACAAAGAGATTGGGGAATATTATGCATCGAAATTAGAAAAGTCACAAGTCATATATACAAACCCATTGTTCCAGAGGTAGCCTAGAGTCTTTCACAGTAATACTTGTTTTCCAATCTCTTAACTTGGAACCTGTGTGTCGTTCCCATTCACTAAGCGCTTGCTTTTCTGTCCCACAAAAACCACACTTGCACACAACTCTGAAAAAGAAGAAAAATATGTATCACAGCCCACAATAAAAATATAAAGAAAGAAATCAATTTCCAATATATAAATAATAAAAAAAACAAGGCTTTATTTAAAAAGAAAAAAAACAACGGTACATTCAAAATCAGCATTAATCAATTTGAAACATAATGCAGGTTAAATGATAAGCTGCGATAGGACAAAAAAAAATTATGTCCAAGAATTTTGACGGAGTTTGTGCTTACAAGTGTAGGCTTGGAAAATATATGCCTTCCACACCATTGCAGAGAACATTGACCTTATTTGAAAGCACTAGCTGCTCACTGTTTCTGCTCGATCTGCACAAAAGCCTCCAATATTGTTAGAAAAATACAAATTTTATAAGAAGAATGACATTTTTTTATGTAATACCTAACAAAATATTCTAAAATGATATACGAACTTGAGCCCCGACAGATAGGATGGACTTCACAAGAATTTGACATGAAATCATAAGCTTAAGTTGCAAAACCAGGACTGGAGAAGACAAAGAAAGAACCATAATAGACTCACCTGACTTTTGGCTTTGTGTATTCTGAATCAGATAACTCAAAGTCAAACTTCCCTCTGCATGTAGGGCAGAAATAATCGGTGGTTTCAAGATCCTTCAAAGAAACAGAATATACCAATCAATAAAACACCAAATGTCACTTTATGAACTTTGAATTCTGAGAATCGACAATATTGACATATTAAGAGTAATGGACCTTGAAATGGTTACTAGAAATTTTGTCACATTCGGCATGCACCCACACTTTACATCCATCACAGCGTACCTGATTCCGAGGGAACACCCCAAAGGTCAAATGAATTAATACTACAAAAAACAACAGTCTTCGGGCAGAAAAATTAATTAGTTAACGGAATTCAACTAACTCACCCAGCTTCCACTATCCGAATGATTTGATACTTTCTTGCATATGCCACAATAATGTTTTGATTTCGTTAACTGCCAAAATTAAATGACTTCAGAGAATACAAATATGCAATTTTGAAAACGAATACAAAACTTTCTTAACTGCAAAGAATAAATTACTTCCGAATGATTTGATACTTTCTTGCATATGCCACAATAATGTTAGTAGCCAGAGTTTCAAAACAAACACAAAACTTCAATTATAAAGTTTTCATTGCAGACTTAAATACAAGTTATTGGAAGAAAAAGGCAAGATATACTAACCCTTGCACATGTTTTACATAGGAGTTGACCATTAGGAGTCAAACCCTTACTTTTCTTTGACATCTTGTAAGGAAGAGCCAATCCACAGGCTTCGCATGATCTTGAGTCTTTCTTATCAAATAAATCCTGCACAGAGAATTCCAATTAATGTACCATCAAACATGACTAGACTTCAACATCATTCAAAACTTTATGAAACAATAATTACATAATCAAAACCATAAATAAAGACGAAGTGAATTACCTGTTTAAGAAAATGCTTTCCTGCTCCTCCATACTGGTTTGAACCACGGACTTCGCGCAAGGAGGATTTCAGAATAGTATCATCATAACCAGTGTCACCAGCTGCAGCATTTATATCATCCATCAACTTCTCTGTAAAGCCTTGGTCTGCCAAAAATGCCTCCTCTATTGCCATTTGGAATTCAGAGGGGCTATAATTACTCAATTCAGGCTGCTGTTGAAACCTAAACCAAAGACCATCATTAATCCTAGTAAGCAAAGTTTCCTCCGAAAAGTAAAACGATACAAACAAAGGAGACAATAACCAACAACAATTTCACACCTGTCCACATAATCCATAAATGGAAAGATCATGCCATGCTTCACCCATGCATAGTCCTACTCAAATAATCAAACCACGATAAATAGGCAATTATTAATTTCTTATATAACAAAGAAGCTCTATATAGTAAATTAGTAAATAATCCATATTCAAATATTTGATAATGTACATACCCTTTGATTTTCATTCCCTGCATTGCCAAGAAACATGACACAAGCAGCATCAATTATAACAGACCTCAAGACCAGCTCAGGTGCCTGTTTCAAAGGATCAATAACAACAGCTGGCCAAAAAGGTTCCTTCCTCCCAGCTTTGGCCCACACTATATCACTTGCATAAAAATCTTCTGGTCCATACAACCCATCTTTCTTCTCTCCTTTAGTCTCATTCAAATCAACTTCATCATCATCACTACCCATCATCAAATCAACTTCATCTACATCCAAAGCTGAACTCTTCCTTCTACCAAAACTCTTATATCTCGTACTCATACCAACATCATCATCCCTCCACAATGCCGAATACTTACGTTGCTTATAACCAATTTTCTCATTGTTTCTCCCTTTTCTAACATTGCCATTGCAAATTTTCTGTACTACCCTGTCCTTCTTGCATTCAAATTTATCTTCAACTTCAAAATCACGCAAGCTAGTCTTACCATCCTTCTTCCAATTATCAAGAACAGAGTCATTAAACCGCGAAGGAAGAACCTGAACTCGCCCTCTCGAAGTTCTCACTAGTGGTGGTCTTTGAACTCGTTTCTTCTTCACCGTAACCATTTCATCCTTCGCATTGGATTCAACTTCACCAGGGGAACACGGAGCTTGACTGCACCACGACGTAGAGAATCCCTTCTCCGATACACCACTACTCAACAAACCATGAAAACTCACCGGAATTAACCCAGCAGCAACATCACCTAGAAGATTTAAAGGATAATAAGAGCCGTTAGTTTTTTTCTTCTTGCGAGCATAAGAACACTCTTCATCATCACCAACTGAGTCAGCGAGTTTACACCGTTTCAAGCTCGGCATTTGAGATTTCAAGTTCCGCTTAATAATCATTCCTTCTTCAAAAACAAAAATTGAAGTAACGGGTCGTGTTAAAATCAAAACATAAACAACCCCAGAAACGAAATTTAAACTTCCAAGCTCAAAAACAACACAAACCTCATAAACCCTAATTGCAAATTGAGTTTTGAAGAAACAGAGCAATCGATGAAGTTGAAAGCAAGTTCGATTTTTGAGGTTATATGTGGATAGAAGAGACAAAAGGGTTGTAAGAAATAGAGATGAAATCGAAAACGAGAATGTCAGAAAACGTGATCGTGAAGATCGAATGAGCAGAAAAATAAAGAAATAGGGATCTGTTCGTGGTAAGCTTCAGAAAACAGACAGAGAGAAGTTTACAAGAGAAAAAACATAAACATTGTAGTATTTAATTTTTTATCTGAAAATTGTTTTTCAGACAAACTATAATGTTATTTTGTTTTTTATGAAATGGAACAAAAAAAATGCACTAGCATATGAAATGGTTTTTTTTTTTAGTGAGAGAAAGGAAGAAGGAAGGTGGTGACAGAGTAAGACTAGAGAGAGAGAGAAAGAGAGAAGGTGTTAGAGTTATCTTGAGTGTGGTGCGTATTATTACGTGTTTGTGTGTGATGATGCTAATTTGCGCATCATGTGTGTTGTGTTGGGTAATGCGAATTCTTCTTTCTTTCTTTCAATCAAAGTCGTGAGGTGAGGTTGCTTGGTTGGTATTCTGGTTTGACAACGTGGACTTGATTTCATTTCATGTGTCACATTTATTTTATATTAAGCTTCATGGTTGTGACATGCTTGTGTTGTGTTGAAGTTGTAAGCATGGAAGAAATGGGTTTTTGAATTTGGGTGATAAAAAAAGTTCCAAGAATATTGGAGCCATGATATGGGAAACATGGTTTCTCTTTTTTTGATTGTGTACATTGTCTATATACTATATACTATAAGCTTTTGCACTTAGATTTCGTTGCATATATATTTGCTATGGTTTTGAAATGTCAATGTTGTTGTCTTTGTTTTTTTGTCCATGTTTTGATATTTGGGAATTTCACCACCACCATCACCCCAGTGTACTTACAAAGCTATGTTCGTTTGAGTCAAATATAGTATATTTGTAAGTTTTTTCATTTGTTGAGGTGAATTTTTGTGATTTGAATTTAATTTTGTTGGAATGTAAATCATTAGTATTAGTATTATGTAATGTAATTTGATCTTGATGGATGGATGCATATGCGAGTGGCTGAGTGCTGATTATTGAAGCATGGAATGGAGCGATGGCGTTGGGTATTCTTATTTTATCAAAGGGTTGTATTTATTTTCTGAACAACTCCAAAGCTTTTTATTTTATGTATTTAATTTAATCTGAAGACAAAACCTGATCCCCTTCCAAATTCATGAGTCATGACTCGTTGATCTTTGATATACTGATAAATGCTAAAGAAAATTGTGAAAAAATTATTTTGACTGCAGAAAAAGAAAGAAAAAAGAGGTTGACTTTTTTCTATTTTTCATTGCCTAGCCATATACAGAAATTAAGCAAGCAAATTTGTTGGTGTGCATGGTGTCTAATTTATCATTGAGTTAAATTTATTTAAATAAAAAGCACTGTACCGAGTTCAAAAGAAGAAACTGTACAGTACTAAACCAGAACGACCAAAACAATTAATTGTATCATTATTCTTATTTATAACAAGTACTAATTTATAGTAGTACAAGAACTAAAGGAATGGAGTATCATTTTACTTTTCAAATTAAAAGAGATAAAATAAAAGTCAGCAGGTACGGGAAGAAGAAAGCAAGGGGATGACGATCTGTTGACCATGACCACCGTAACTTTGTCTTTCAGCAGAGCAAAGAGTCTAAACTCTCAAAACTGCCATTGCTTAAAACACCGTTGTTATAGCCTCTATTTGGATAAGCGTTTGCCAAACCAATACCGCGTCCCAAATCACGGTTGATGTGGAAATTCTGAAGCTAGTATATCAAACTTTTGCGTTGCCATGGTTTTCAATGCGATTTTGTCTAAATAAGACGCCAATCCAAACATACAAATAGACGAGTATGGCTCTGATTTAAGTACATGGACATGAACTAGGGGTGTATAGATGATATATGGATCCTATACCTAATCATATTTATACTATTTCTAGCATTTTTTTTTAAAAAACTTATTTAACTAAAAAAGTCTCATGCCATAAAAATAAATAAAAAAAGTCTTTTAGACTTACAAGACCACGGACTCAAATAAATATGATTTTTTTTAATTATTATTATATTAATTTTATACTTTAGATTTAGTTATAAATGTGTATTATTATACAATATAATTGAAATATGATTAAATTTTTTAAAATGTCATGTTAAATATAAAAGTGAGTTTAATCTCATTTGTCTGTTAATTTATTAGTCTATTTAAACATATATGAGATTACTTGATTAAATATGTTTGTATGAAATAGATTTTTAAACATATAACAAATCACATAAGATTTTAGCCTTAATCTGATTATTGACAACTTTTCATAGACGAGGGTTTGTCAATTTAGGTGTATTTTTATTTTTTTCTACCAAAGGTGTACAATGTTTACAAAATTTAAAACCAGATCAGATTATTAGGTAGGCAATGATTTTGTCATGTGAAAATATTGTATAGTACTCATTTACCTTTTTACAATTCTTTGTATACAAATTTTGATAAAATTCAATTTATTTTATTCTATGAAAAATGACTATTATAAACTTATCACTTTTTTTTACTGGATTTTAAACTTATCACAATAAAAGTCATAGAATCTTAGTATAAAATATTCCATCTTGTCTTGTAAGTAATTCTACAATGTTAAAATTCCATGCACAAGACAAGGGCATGAAAATTGTCCCTTTGTCATAAAAATTTACTAAATTCAATTAAATCAACCTACTAAATATCTATTTTGAAATGGTGGTAGCTCTCATTATAATTTTTTATTGCAGAAAGGTTAAATTGATTTGTTATTTATGCATGTACTGTAGTTGATTGCTTTGTGAGAAATAAGTTGTCCATTATCTTTTATGAGATTGGAAGAGCAATGATACATAGACATACTTAGATAGCATACACCATTGTACCTCCATATAAAAATGCAACACGTAACATTTTCTCTTTCTCTCTCTTATGTGTATTAGGTATCATGTTTTGGTTAGTTGTCTAAAAGGTGGTACAATGTATGAATGGAAAAATGTGTCTATGTATCTTTATTCATATTGGAAGAAGATGATGGTGATAGGGTGATGAGGAAAATAGAAATTATGTGTGTGCGCGCGCGCGAGCGTGAGAAATGGTTGGATGGGTGGAGGCATAAGTGTACTTCTTAACTTATTTACTCCTCAATAAAGTTGTGTGTGTGAGAGAGCAGTGATTGGGCAGGGAAGACACTTATTTTTATGTGGATGTGTTAAAAAATAAGGATAAAATAAACAACTTATATAATGTTTGATTTGTAAAACTATCACAAGACATGACAAACCAAAGGCATGGGAGATTAAGAAGACATACATTCCTGTCCTCATTAAACCACATCTCAATCTTTTGTCCTAAGTACAAATTATTTAAAATGCCAAATTAGTATTTTGTCTATAAAAAATCGTATAAGACCAAAAATCATTCAATATCATAAAAATTTATCATGTGTTGTGTTATTTTATTTTGTGTTGTTTTATCTAGTACTTACTTTTTTGCATATCAAACGCATGGGTCACGTTTATTTTATATTTTTTGTTTTAAGCTTTAATGGTTGTTCTAAGCTCGTCTGACAAACAAATCTTGTTTGATAACAGTCTTTTTACAATGAGTTTATAATTTATTTTATTAGCTTATGTTCCAAACTCTATTTCAAGTAACATTTGAGCTTATAACTTGTAGCTTATCATTTTTTTCTTCCAATTTTACCCTTATTATTTTATTTGGAATACATTTTTACTCATTATAATTTATTATAGTTTAAAATAATAGATTTTTTTAATAAAGTTTAAAATAATAGATATTAATGATTATCCCTTGATAACAAATACCTACTTACCTACTCATCTTCCGTGCTTTTTTTCCTTTATCTTTTTTTGTTGACAATTGTTTTTTCTTTATACAGAAGTGTCCATCTTTCCGCTTTTTATTTTTTGAAGAAGTTATTTCCACTTTTTATTATTGAGTTAACATGTGTAAACTATAGATTATCAACGATATTTTATATAATTATATATATATATATATGAAAATTATAAGTA
>Ga0315915_1000220_pt1 | contig 51161 bp, 21 predicted proteins | sample MpolbnodulesMG_FD_207738 | JGI IMG/M metagenome (GOLD analysis project Ga0315915, IMG submission 207738) | Medicago polymorpha root nodule microbial communities from Los Angeles, California, United States - branched nodules | ecosystem: Host-associated > Plants > Roots > Nodule | place: USA... | reverse complement strand
GCTTTTTTGTTTTGTAAGAAAAGACAAATTGGGCTTATTTGGTTTTTGCGTAAGTGTTGGAATAGTGAATTGCATGTAACTTTCCTATTTGTTTCCATGCATACTAAATTTATTGAGAAGCTTGCATTTAAGGCATTCTTAAATTGTTTGGAACTTGAAAGCCAATCTCCAAGAACACATGTTAAAAAACATACAAGTAGTATGTCTTTTATTTTTTGACAAAACACAAGTAACATGTCTTGTAAACAACTATTTTTAACTCTGAAAAATGAAATGCACAATTTTTAATACTAATTTTTATTTTTAGTACACTAACAAGCACTCTAATGACATGTGTTACTAGCATTTCTATTATATTAATATCTCTCTTTCATAATAACTACTCTCTCTATTTCAAAATACATATCGCAGTCTACTAGTTTACACAAGTTAATGCACAATTTCGACCGTATAGTAAAAAATTATAAAAATTTAATATTTTGAAAATATTTATCGATACAAATCGAACAAAACCTTAAATGCTAATATTGTTTTTATATGTTAGTTAAAAATATGATCAAAGTAAGTTATCTGAATGATTCATATTGTAAAAATGCGACATGTGTTTTGAAATTGAAGGAGTACACTCATCATTTTTTATTTTTTATTTTATAAAAATTGTCAATTATTTTTTGCAATTTTTAATTTAGTTTAATTTTTCACTTTGCATTTATAATAATGAAAATAGGCAAATGATTAATAAGAATTACTATTTATCTTTATTTCATTTATCACTCTCCTCATTCAAAATTATAAGCGACTTTTAAGAAAAAAATTGTCTTAAATTATAAGTCGTTTTACAATATCAATGAAACATTCATGTTATTTTTCATATTATACATTTAACTATTTATTACTCTATCTTCTTTAAACTTTTTAATTTATCTTTCTCATACCATAAGTGAAGGGTAATTTTGTACAATAACTTATCATTTCTCTTTTTCATACAAAATTAATTAAATTTTCTGATATATATTAAATAGTCAAACGATATATAATTTAGAACGGATGAAATGTCTTTCTTTGCAAACATGTAAGATAAAATAGGGACATTGGGTAGCTCCATTGAAGTTTCACGAAAACAAAGACACACACATAAAGACACAAATTCTTGTTTTTGTTGAAAAGAACTTGCAGACTATCTTCTATGACATTTCCTATTTTAACACTCGATTTAGTGTGTTTGGTTATGCTCCGACAAGATTCATTTTGAAAATTTTGATTCTATATAATTAATTTTAGGTAAAAGTGGAGTTAAATATAAAATGATTTATACCATGTAAAAATGGATTGAACGGTACACTGAAGTTATAGTTAGAAAATTTTAAATTTTAGTTTTACTCCATCCGTCTTACAATAGGTGTTTCTTTTGAGTTTTACGTTGTTATTAAGAAAATGATTAGTAGTGTTGATTTTAATGGTAAAATTTGTTTAATTTACTAAAACATCCTTATTAATTATAGTTAGTGGAGTAGTTAGATGATTGAAATGCAATAAATAAGTGTATGTTAATGGAAAATAATAATAAATGTTGTATTGGTATTATAAAATGGACAAATAATTTGAGGCAAAGAAAAGTAGTAAAGAGGATACCTATTGTGATACGGGGGAGTAAGCTAGAACGAATTCTCTTAGGCAAAATCATTTCTATTTGAAAATTTCAATGTATGTTTGGATTGACAACGAATAAATTTGGTGAAACTTATATATATTTTGTTCCGGTTAGAATTGTAGGGGGTATGCATATAGGTTTAACCGATATAGGGTAGAGGCATATGAAGGTTAGGTCATATTTGTGAATGTCCTCATATATGTTTATGTATCTGTCTGGCTAGCTCCAAATTGTGTTTAGCTTAATAGGATGGATTCTCTTGTTAACAAAATCTCCTACGAAACTAAGTGTGCAACACTCATGCCTTGATTGTTCCCGTCGAGTCAAGTGTGACCTGGGTAGGAGTTATCCAGTTAAAGGTATGTTGAGTCTTATGAGCGAGCGCGTGATGCTCAGGTTATGGGCCTAAATACTTGGGTATGCATGGTCCTTGGTATCCATATAGGTTAGGGGTTGAGTGACAGTTCAAAATCTATATCGGAGGTTCCCCAAACACGAGGCATTTAAGGGTGAAACGTTTAAGAATGATGGTGTAGTATCTAAGGCGTGGGCAAGACATTGGCCCTACAAATATGCCGGTACAAAAGCCCCCAGACAGAAGTCTGTAAGAGCGAAGTGTTTGTGGAATTTTCAATGGAACTTTTATACGTAGTAATGTTCTCGATATCTTTATACTTAGATAGAGGCATTGTTGGCATCAATATCAAGAGCTCTTGAACGATCTTAAATGTGAATTGACGAGAATACGTACCCATATGTTCATTCATAACATGTAGGAAAACACTAATAGTGTTTGTATTCGGTGTTTTTGTATCTAAATAAATATTAAATCATTGTATATCATCGAGCCAAAAAATTGGGACGTATGAGGTGAGAGCATATTGCGTTTGGGACTATGCATGAGTTGCCTTTGCCTTTCTTTATTTGATTTTGAGCTTATTGCGTGCGATTAGATCAAAAGATGATAAGAACATTCGAATGTTCAAGGTTATGTTCATATTATCGCATACTCTTTGTTTTTAATCTTTGACTTTCCTTCTCATTATTGCAAAGCATGGTTCATGTCAAAAAAATAATAAATATATTTGGTATATGCCCCTTCACTTAGAGGGAAGAGATTTCTAGTTCGACTCAGATCCCTACGTAGGCTTGTGTATTTTGTTGTTTTATGTATTTATTTTTTTTAAGAAACTAAATTATTCCACTTAAATTGTTTTGTTGTTTTATGTTATTAATTTAAATATTGTCAGTTTGTTCGTAGATTTATCTTTTTATTTTTAGTTATTATGAATTTGTGTTGTACTCTATTAGTTTGAATAAATGAATATAGTTTATTTTTAGATGAAGAACATGTTTTTTTTTATTAATTTAACTAATTTTTGTACAAATTATTTTACAAATATATATTCAATCTAGTCTTAAATATAAACAAAATAGTGTATATCTTTTTGGTCTAAATTGTTAATGAAGATTGATTTAATTGCTAAGAAGATTGAGTCGTACCTCACAAATGTATGAGTTCAACTCTCGTTGTCAATGTGAATATCTTTTTAGTAGATGATACAAAATTATCCATGTCAGTGCGTTTTGAACTTGATCCTAGTGCATCTCATGATCAACTCACATAAACATTCATGTTAAAAAAAAATTGGACTAGATTGTAATTTTTTTAATATATTTAAGAACAAAAGAATTATGTTTTTTTTTTTTTTACAAACGAAAGAAGTATGTTGTTTCCTTAATTTCTTTGATTCTTTTTTCTAATTATCAATTTCCTTGATTCTTTTTTTGACAAAATCAATTTCATTGATTAGACCTTCATTAAAATGGATTTCAATAGTTATCCTTGTTTATGTTTGTTTGACTCATATATATCTTATCTTAGTACTCCTCCTAAAGCAAGTTATATCGTATCGTTTCATCAATTGTCTTAAAAGTTGAAAAAATGTGGCATATCATAGTTGACAAAAGAAAAGATTGTCACGTCCTAAACTATGGTCTATACTTTATACTGCTATCACACCATAATAAAATAGATGTAAAAATAAAAATACAGTTGCCAAACTTTTTTTTTTTTTTTTGTACTCGGTGCAAATACTAATGACCCGTTCTCGTCTAACCATGCATGTTAAAAAAGATAAATAAATGTAATCCAAAAAAATGAATAAATTGTCAACGTAGCCTAACGAGAGTTTGAATTTGACAATTCTTAACCGATTGCTTCCGGAAGAAGAAAAAGCATTCGATTGGGTAAATTTTTCTTGCTCATGAATTATAATCATTACACATCTGACTAACATTTTCGTTTATATTTCTTTTGTCAAACTAATCAAGTTTGATGAAGAATGGAAAATCAAATGTTTTACTTTAATGTTAGTAGTCTAGTGAATTTAAATGGTTTAAGTCGAGAGAAAACACTGTGGCGCCTATACTAATAGTTAATATTTTTGTTTACCGTCTGAAAACATTTTCTAAAATATATGCTTATCTATTTCTTATCGGTTAATTTTTTTATTTTATTTTATGGAAAGACAGTGAGGTTATATCTTTGTGATGAACATATTATGTGTGCCACCGGAGTGCAACAAGGCAACCTATTAGAGCCACTCCTTTTTACTCTTGTGTTACACTTCTTATTTATCATATCATAGATAGTTGCAAGTTTCTTCTTCATCCTTGACATCTTGATGATGTGACTCTTGTAGAGGGATTCAGAAGAGGTGGCTAAGGCCTTGAATTGAATATTCGTAAGACTGAGATCTTTTGGCCTTCATGTGATGATAATAAGCATGGGGGGACTACAATTAAGTCTAATATATAAAGTGATTTGAGTGTCACGCATGCATTGACTTGGTCAAAATTAGTCTAGGAGGCCAAAAGTGCAAAATAAAGTAAACTTAAGGAACTGATTTATTATTGTTTTTATAGAGGGCCAAAATCGCAAGATTGTGATGCTTAGAGCAAAACTGCAATATTTTGTTGAAGTGACACTTGAAAGTTTGCAGCTTATAATATAAAGTGAACTTCTGCCAAATCTAAAGAAGGACCTCGCTCTCTTTGAGTTTCTATAATGTTTCAAGTAAATCATGGGAGGAATTCATCACCAATGTGACACTTTGTTTTTCGTGAGTGTGCAATCAATAACATAACAAGTCAATGATATCAGTTCTTTTAAAAAAAGTCAATGATATTTGTAAGAACAAAAGGAATACATTTTTTATGAACGATCAAATTATTATTTTTTTTTTTAGCAACAAATTATTATAATTATAGAAGTGAGTTCTTCTAATATATGGACCTCAAAAAAGTTTAAAGATGGGCTCTCACTATTTTTACTAAGTATCGCATGACTTCCATATTTTATTTATAAATATTAAAGAGTTTTGCATTGGATGAAAGATGGTATGGATAAATGTTTATAAGTGATGACATTTATTATCTCCCAAGCTGATTGTGTTGAGTTGTATTATGTCCAACTAAAATTTTTAAGATGAAATCAGAAGTTGATGCCAACGATTTACTATCATCTTGGTTTCTGCAATCCTCGACATTCTGACTGCACACACACATATATGCAACTCATAAACAATAAAGATCTCTTTTAATAAAAATATTGAAAGTCCGTCCGTAGAAACATCATCATATGAGTATATAATTATAAAGATTGTGTACTATTCCAATCCATATTAAAAATAATTGTTTCAGTCATGTGGTTCAGTTCACATGTTTGGTTTATCATGAAACGAAAGTGAAGAAATACTTTCATGCAATTTGGTTGACACATATATAGCCAATTTAGAAGCATAGTAACAATATGGTGCATGGTTAACATGATTATTAAACACATACACCTTTAAATGTGGTAAAAAAAAATTGGTATCGCTATAGATTAAATCCAAAAATAAAGTTTTTTCATATAATCTCCATTAATTAAGCATTCAACTACTCATTTGTTTAGTAGCTTTGTATATAACTTGATTTTTTTTTTCCTTCCTCTTTGCTTAAAGGCATCTTGTTTTGTTGTTGTTTAAGTAATTTTTAACTTTGTAACTCTTGAATTCTAGCCCTAACCCTAATTATACTTTGATGGTTAGTTTTACGGGCAATTCTTGAGTGGATATAAGGATTTAACATTTCATTTAGTCACACACACATAAAAAACAAAAAAAATTAAATAATTTTCAATTTTTAAATGATTATAGTATATTTTTTTTGTGTGATAAAATAAAATGTCCAAATTTTGATGTCCACCCAAGAATAATTCTAGTTTATTATATCACTTTGGCCTTTTCCTACACATGATGCAGTGCAATGGATAAGACAAATAGATGGAGGGAAGATTTTGACATGGGCCCCGCAAAAAACACAAGAGGTAGCCAAGATTTTGCCATTCATTTTTGTCTCTAAAACAATAGAAAATGATCGTAGTGGGGAGGCTATCCAAAGCAGGTGCCAAGACTACTGAATAATTTAGATGTTCATGATTTACAAGACAAGGACGTACTAATTAATAACATGTTATATTTATGTGTCAAAAAAACCATTCTTATATTAATTATATTATTATTATTTTGACAAGTGTTATATTATATTATTATTATCATCGAAATGACTGTTTTTGTTGAATGATCACGGAACAAAAACAAGAGGCTTGATTCCATTAAAATAGAAAAGAAAAGGAGGCTTAATCATATAGTATTAATATATGTGAAACTTTGAAAAGTTCATACCTCATGGTAAATTTAACCAACACAAGAAGGTGCTGATGAATTACATTTCCATTTATAATCTCATATTCTGACTTTCATAACAAAGACATTTTTAAAAGAAGACTTTTATAATTATAATAAAGACATACTACTATCTTTTTGACAAAAAAGACACATTAACTAGTATTAACCCCACTCAAACACGTAATCCTATATATGCAATGTATATAACGAAATGCTAACGTGTTTCTAATAACTAATCAATCTTTTTAGTCAATAAAAATAACTAATCAAACTTTAACTACTACCGAAATATAGTAAATGTTGACAAAAACTTTATAACAACGAATTAAGATGCACTAGCATAGTAACATTATAGTAGTAATAAATAAATAAATATGACTAGGGTTTGGTCAAAAAAATAAATGACTATGGTCATTTTTTAGGCCATCTAGTCAAAACTAATAACCACCTCTCGTATTCAAAATTTCCAAATTAGGTGATAATAACAAGCTATTGACAAATTTCCATATATTATTCTTCCTTGTGGACATTTTTTACATTTTAGCATGTGATTACGAATTTTGCATCCTCCTCTTAATCCAACGAAAATTCAAAGATGTAATTTTTTTTTCATATCACACAACATACACCTAAAACGCGCAATGATGAAAATGTCAAATATGTTGCACATTCTTTCTATATATAATTGGGTTTCATTTAGAAAACATAGACAAAGATTTATATTGGTTTCATTTCGTTTAACTTCTTTCAAATATGACACGTTTTATGTTTTCTCTAGCATGGCCTTTTGCTCTTCTATTAGCTTCTTCATTAGCTTCTGCTGCTATCGTGGAACATACTTTCAATGTAATATCAATGGGCTCCTTTTCTACATCTCTCATTTCTTCAATTAGAATATATATATATATATATATATATATAAATTTACCTATATAGTTTTGTTCCTTTATTTTACTTAAACTTTTAAGATAGTTGATATGATTAAGTTGATGTATAGTCCTTATGTAAGAAGGTGTAGTGTTGTTATACATTTAGAAATTTTGTATGATCCACATGAAAAAAATAGGGAAAACATTTTATTATTTTTCATCTATTTTCTGTTTTCTAATATTTGTAAAGATTATTTTTAGCATTTCTTGCATAGTATATCTTTATAACTAGATTGAAAATAAAATGGAAGTTTTATGATCAAGTAAAAGTGATAAACAATAAATAAAAATAGAAATCTTTTATCAAAATAAATAGATAGTTAAATTTTTAATTTATTTATTTAAAAAAAATCACTTTTCACTATTAGATTGTCTTCTACCTTTGCAAAAGAAAATAGATTGCCTTCTTGCTTACATTTTTTTTTTCAAATTTTGTATAAAAATATATTGAACCAACTTTTTTAATGTTTTCTTTACAAAATCTTTGAAAGCATATGAAGAAGAAAACGATAACAAGTTTTGTTTACATCACCATTACCTTAAGTTTGAACTTTTTGAGATATTTATTTCATTTCATCATATGTTATTAAACTTTATAATATGGAATTGCATCATGATATTCATTTTAATTAATTTTATTTTGATATGCAGGTGGAAGACTTCACTATTCAGCGATTGTGCCGTCCACAGGTGATCACTGCCGTCAATGGAACCTTGCCAGGACCAACAATTAATGCTCGAGAGGGTGACACTGTTATCATTCATGTATTCAACAAATCACCATACAATCTTACTCTTCATTGGTAACGTATTTCTCTCCTTACCCTCAATAAAAATATTAGAGAAATATATTATGTACACCATGGTTTGAATTCAAGAAATAATATTATTGACTAGTCCTCCTGTTAAACGTTTCTTATATTTTTATATTTTATTACACATCCATGCATGTAGTATAATGTTGACTTTTCTTACTATGCTTTACATGATCATTATTTTAACGGAATTTTCATTTTACAAGTCATATATACAGTATATAGTACACGTTATATAATTTGAAATTTACTCTTTTGACAGTTATACAAAAAGATATTGCTTTTGATCCAAAAAAATAATAATGCTTTTGTCGAGTGTCTTTTCTTTTCCATTTTTTTAAAAAAGGTCTTGCTACTCTTTAAGAATTCTCAATTCAAAAATTATTAACTAAAAGTCAAACACTTTAATTTCTAATATATTGAATGCAAGTTTTAAAGTTTCAAAATTAGTATCTTAATATTTTAAATCATTAAAGAGTGTTTGTATGGTACTCGTTAGCATTTTCATTTTTAAAAATAGATTGTTTGTGTTTATTAAAAAAACAACTATGTAAAAAATTATTTTAAATTAACTCTAATGAGTTTTTGACACAAAGTTATCTGATAGTTGATCTACCATCGGTCTTAATTCTTTCTCCAATTTTAAGAATATTCTCTTTTGAAATATTCTAAAGAAATAATAAGTGAAAATAAAAATAAAAATATATCAAAAAAATTATAAATAATATGGAAGAAAATTACTTTTGATATAAAACATAGAAAACAAATTAATTTTATCATAAAAGAGGGTGAAGTTTGGAAAGAAATTAAGAAACTTTGACCTGAAAAGTGTTTGAAAGTATTTAAAAACATCTGAGACTCTGGGAAAGAAAGAAAATTTAGCATTTTTTTACGAGTGAGAAAATTTAGCTCAAACTGATAATTTAAAAAAAAAAAAGCAATAATTCGTCAAAAAATTGATAATTTTTTTTATATATAATAAGATAAACAAAGGTTAATTTACTTACTTTTATCAAAAAGAAATATAACATATATGAAACCATCTCATTTTAACAATAGTATTATTTTGCTCGCTTTCAATAAAATAAAAAAAAACGATAGTGTTATTTTTCTCTTATGTATAGGGTGTAAGATTTTTAAATGTAATTCTAATTTGGTTACATTATAAAATATGCAGGCATGGAATCATTCAATTTTTAACTCCTTGGTCAGATGGTCCAGAATATGTAACCCAATGCCCAATACCATCTGGTGGCAGCTATACCTACCAATTTAACTTAACTGGACAAGAGGGTACACTTTGGTGGCATGCACATTCTTCTTTCCTACGTGCTACTGTCCATGGTGCCCTTATCATTAAGCCACGACTAGGTCGCTCATACCCCTTCCCAATGGTTTATCAAGAAGTCCCCATATTGCTTGGTATTGTTTTTTCACATTACATCTTGGCTTTCTATTTTTTTTTCTTTTTATAAATAATCTTGGTTTTCTATTAATCATTGCCTAATTATAAATTCATATTTTTTGTGGTTACTTGTTGAATGCATTCATATAAAAAGAAAATCAAAATTTATATTGAAATCTAAATTGTCTTATCTCGATCCAACGACAATAAATATGGTGATTGTGTGCAATCCATGACATTTGAATTCATTTCTATATGAGTTTCAATTTGCATGCATTGATATTCCAAAAAATTATTTTATAAAAAAATTGAGGCGCATATTTTTTTATAAATGATCTACCTCTAAATTGAGAAGTTTAATTGGACATCTCCTTAAAATTATTCTAAGCAATTTGTACTTATATATCATGATTAATTTGCAGGGGAGTGGTGGAATGCTAATGTTGAAGAAGTTGAGAGAAATGCAACAGATACGGGTAACCCACCAAAGGAATCAAATGCATCCACAATTAATGGCTTACCTGGTGACTTGTATAACTGCTCCCAAGATCGTAAGTCTTATGTTCAACAACATCTTCAATTAATTAACAAATTTGGGTGTTATAGTGAATCTATTTTAGTAGATGAAATTGGATGACTAGTATCTCAAAATGTGTTTCAAAGTTAAAGCGCAAGTCATCCAATCTTTATCCAAATTTCTCAACTTTTACATGCATATGACTATGTGCTTTCTTTCACAATAAACTTAGGTTCTATTTAATTTGAAAAAAAATGTTCTGTTATGTTTTTTTTTTTATCAAAGTAGTTTTTAGAGACTAGAAATTTACTCTTTGAGTGAATAAGTGAAGAATTAGAGGTTCGAATCCAACCTCTTCATACTGCAATGTCTTTACCATCAACTGAGTTATATTCACAAGAACAAATGTTCAATTTTTTTTTTTTTAAATTTGAAAAGATTTTGTCATAAGTACCAAGGGACTTTTGATTTTCGCCACTAATTCCGCACTTATTCCACTAACTAGATCTCATCAAATGATTGATATTTCATTTACTTGAGAAGTGTATGATTCGTCAATTTCAAAAACATTAATTCTAAATTATAGCATGACAATTTATATTGAAAGGAAAATTAGTGTATGTATTAGTTCTGATTTTGTTACTGATGATTCCAATTCATTTGGAATGCGTAGATAATTATTCTAAATTTTTAAAATATATAGTTTAATTTTTTTATGATCAGCTTTGTGTTTATTGCTTACTTGAACATAATTTCTATCTTTATATATGATAATTCATTTTAGTGGACCACCCAATTTTTTTTCTAGATACGCCACCGTGTGCGTGCACGAGCGTGTGAGCGAGCGAGTCTGTTTGTATTTGTAAAATGACATTTTGAGGATTCATAGTTCTATTTGTGGAATTTTATTTCTTTTAGTCTCGTTTAGATGAACTAATTTTGATGTGGTTATGTATTTTTGTTTTAGAGTGAATTTTGTATTTATGAATATCCATTAACATTATCAAACTATATTTTAAGAAATGAGAAATAGAAATAGCATATCTAACACTTTTTTTTCTTTAAGATGAAACTTTCATTTAATTGAAATTCAATCCTGTGATAACATATATGACTCATAATTGTTTTCACATTTTTCGTGTATATTTCAGAGACTTACAAGGTCAAAGTGAAGCAAGGAAAAACCTACTTACTACGCATTATCAATGCTGCACTCAATCAACAACATTTCTTCAAGATAGCCAACCATAGTTTCACAGTTGTAGCTATGGATGCTATCTACACAGAACACTATAACACTGATGTTGTGGTTCTCGCGCCCGGTCAAACCGTTGACGTTCTCTTAAAAACTAACCAAGTTGTTGATTCTTATTACATGGTTTTCACACCATATCGTTCTTCAAATGTTGCAATCAATAACATAACCACCAGAGGAGTTGTTGTTTATGATGGTGCCTCCCAATCAAAAACACCTATAATGCCAATTATGCCTGATGCCTTTGATACACCAACAGCTCACAAGTTTTACACCAATGTTACAGGTATGATAAATATGGTTTCATTGGTTTTTTTTTTTTGTTAAAAGTTTCACTGGTTTATTATTGTTGTTGTTTTTTATATTATTATTATTATTATTATTATTATTATTATTATTATTATTATTATTATAAAAATAATTAACTTTGGTTAAATAATTTAATTTATAGGCACTTTCGGTGTAAATTAACTTCGGTCTTCTATTGATTATTACTTAATTATTATAGAATTCGGATTTTCTTCAATTACTGATTGCAAGATTCTATTAGATTTTAAATTCATATGTGTAATCTATGAATGAAGACACGCACGCACGCATGTGGTGCGTATGTGTGTGCACACAGACATTCAATTCATTATCTTCAATTAATTTAGTGTAGGAATTATCTTCAATTAAATCAAATAAACATACTATATATTATGAAAATATTTTGCATTAAAAATATCTAAATGTGGATATCTTTTTTTTTTAGCTCAAATTTAAATGTTGATATCTAATTGAAATTTTGTATATATATACAGGTTTAACAACTGGCCCACATTGGGTTCCAGTTCCACGAAAAGTAGATGAACACATGTTCATAACTTTTGGTATTGGTCTAGAACAATGCATCAATCCAGGACCAGGTCGTTGTGTTGTACTAAACTCTCGACTTTCTGCCAACATGAACAATGAATCTTTTGTTCTTCCTAAGGGTAGAGGTTTCTCATTATTGGAAGCATTTTACAAAAATATTAGTGGTGTGTACACAAAAGATTTTCCAAATCAACCACCATTTGAATTTAATTATACTGACCCTTCATTGGCTAATGTTAATCCTTCTGACCCACTTGCATTTGCACCTAAATCAACTAAGGTGAAGACTTTGAAGTTTAATTCAACAGTTGAGATTGTGCTACAAAATACAGCTATTCTTGGGACAGAGAATCATCCTATTCATATTCATGGGTTTAACTTTCATGTTTTGGCACAAGGTTTTGGAAATTATAATGCCTCTAGAGATGAACCAAAGTTTAACTTTTTTAATCCTCAAATGCGTAACACCATTTCTGTGCCAGTGGGAGGATGGGCTGTTGTTAGATTTCAAGCAAATAATCCAGGTATTTGGCTTGTGCATTGTCATTTGGAAACACATTTGCCATGGGGGTTAGCAATGGCTTTTGAGGTTGAGAATGGGCCTACTCTTGGAACCACAGTGCCTCCTCCACCAGCTAATCTTCCTAAGTGTTGAGTACATTATTTAATGTCAAACCTTATAAATTCTTGAGTTAATTGAAAAAATAAATATTTAGTAGTCTTATTATTTTGTAATAATTTTAATATTATTTCTCTAATTGACAAAAAGTGTAATAAAGGCCAAAATGTTTGCCTATTCTTTCAACATAGCTACCTCATAGCGCAATTCATATATCCTGTAAACATTTATCAATTGACATCATATTGTTTGGTATTGTTTTTTCACATTATATATCTTGCTCTTCTATTGATTATTACCTAGTTATTATAGAATTTGGATTAGACGTATTAGATTTTAAGTTCATTATTTTAGATTTAAAAAATAAAATAAAAAAGTATATTGAAATATAGATTGTCTAATCTCAATTCAATGATCATAAATATGTTGGCGGCCTATAATCGATGAAAAAATAAACACACGCACGCATGTGCTCTTATGACACCTTAAATCCCAAAATAATTTATTTAACATTTAGAGGTATTTATATCTCTTGAGACTATTAAAATTGTGGATTTTAAAAAAAAAAACGTTGAGAAAAAAATATCACAACTCATAGCTACAACTCATACTTGATTATTCCAAAAACTTAGCATAATAAAATTTGGCTTTCCGCCTAACAGTGAAAAACTCTAAATGATTTACAAGTTTGATTATAATTACAAAGAAAAATTATAATACATTGTCCAACCTGATCGATGTCACCTATTAGAGCAAACCATTTCTTTTCCAACACTACTAGAAAAAGTACAATTAGGGAGGGAAATTAGTAACGGGAAAAATAAAATCTCTCACAAATTTTTTGGTCGCAAAATTTAGTGACAGAATTAGAAAGGGAACGTACTTTCATAAATTAGTTTTTCAACTTATTCAACAAGGAGAAGAATATATAATTATATATCTTAGTTTTTCAACAAAACCTGAACAGTTTCAGCCCATAAAATTTGTCCTTTTATATAACTTGGTGTGACCACTTGGTTGGAACAACATTTATCCATAAAACTTGTGGTTAGGAAAAAAACATTTAGAATTTAACTTCAATGATTGAACTAAAAAAAATGAAACTTCATGAAAAATAATTGGTGGCCACCATCCAATGGTTGTATATGGTCTAATTATTACACGGTTCAAAAATTTCATGACAACCATACTTCATTAATATTTAGAGAATCAAATGATGAAGTTAAAGGTATGGAGATTTGTAGGTTTTACTTCATCCATTGTTGGCTTGCTTTGTTATGCTATCAGCTCTTCTTTCACCCATCTATTTGGAGAGTGGAATAGTTTGAAGTTATCTCTTTACATCATTTTCAGTTTCATCATTTGTCTAATGGTTTTGTTCGCAAGAAGATGGCAAGACTCGAGAAGTCATCGTTTTAAAGCTCATTCAGCATTTTTGGTATTGACAATTACTTCTGTCTATTCATTTTTCTCTGATAAAGTTTTAAGTGGAAAACCAGATGCATATAGTTTGATTTCATGTGCTTCCTTGGCTCTCACGTCACTGTGTTTATCAAGGCAAATTGAGTGCGGATTTGAAGTGGATTTTATGTATTTTTATCTAGGATGTTTGATTGTGCAACTCACAAAGATTAATTATTTGTTAGCTATTGTTGGAGTTTGTTACAGCTATTGTCTTGTTATTCTTCGTTATTCGTTCTCTTTATTAAATGTTACACAAGAAACTCAGTGTCTTGAACTCGAAGAAGAACGAGTAGTTATTCAAGTTGATTTACAACAACGAGAAAATATCAATAGTGGTTATGTTTTGCAGCACTTTCGTACAAGTTTGGAATTGTTGTTACAACAGTTTCGAACTTGTATGAAAGAGCTTAATCAAAACAATTCGAACATTGCCGAGATGGTGTTGGAAAAGGTGAAAGGGAACTATAAATTGGTAGTGACTGACCACAACTCCATAACTGATGCACTTTCGCATGAAACAATCAATCACCTTCAAGAAACAGCGAAATTGATGGTGGATGCTGGATTTGAGAAAGAGTGCTTTGAGGTTTACAACAGTTATCGTAAGGAATGGTTGGAAGACTTGTTAATGAATAAATGTTTAAGAATGGGAAAGATGGGATTTCAAGATTACGTGATTGGAAGATGGATAAAAACTTCAGAGGTTGCACTTAGAGTACTATTTCCCGGTGAACGTCGACTCTACAATCGTGTCTTCTCGGATTCAACATCTTCTGCATCATGTGATCTCTATTTCTCTGAGGTTTGTCATGGAGTGACGATTGAACTACTGAGTTTCGCTGATTCATTTGCAAATCGAAGCCCTTCAGCGTGGCGTTTGTTTAAAATTCTCGACTTATTTGAGACTATCTGTGATCTAATTCCCGAATTTGAATCGTTGTTTCTTGACTCATTGGTGAATGAAGCAATAAAAATCAAGAATAGATTGGCTGAAATAAGTAGAGACATTTTCATGGATTTTGGGAATATGATACTCCTTACAGCAGATGCGGAGTTTGATTGTTGGGCTGATGGTGGTGTTCATCCAATGACTTGTGCGGCCACTGGCTACATCGTTATGGCCTTCTGGTCTAGACAGAATTTGGAGCAAATTTTACGACAATATCCCTTGGTTGTTACTGATGGAGCGAAAACATCTTTATTCTATTCGCAGATGGAGTTGATAATGGAACAATTTGAGAAAAAATTGGAAGCTAAGTCACGAATTTATGAAGACTCCACTTTGCGCTATTTTTTCATGATGAATAATCTAAGTCATGTTAAGAGCAGATTGGAAACCTTTTGGGATGATAGGTTCTGTATAAACACGGAGAAATACTTTGAACTCTATTGTAAAAGCTCTTGGAATACAGTGATAAATTGTTTGAAAATGGATATGAACGAGTCCCTGGCGCCTAATTCTGAAACATATTCAATGAAAGACAAACTCAATCTGTTCAATCAGAGGTTTAGGGAGATGTGTGGAACTCAATCTACATGGCGTGCTTTTGATGAGAAACTAAGGAAACAAATAATAACTTCCATAGAAAGCATTTTGTTGCCAACATATGAAAAATTCATTGGTATGTTTGAGGATGCTGTTGGTAAAAATGCAGAAGAGTATATCGAGTATGGAATGTCTGACATTCAAGATCATCTTAACAGTTCGTTTTTATTGCAGGATGTTGATTCTGTCAGAGGACCAGATGATAATCAGTTAGTTAGTTAGTTAGCTGGTATTTGGTAAGGGTCGGTTAGGGTTCGTGATAGACACTGCTTGATAAAATGTATAGATCGAATACTTGGAAGCTATATGTTCTGTATCATGTACACTTTGATGGCTTTAACAACTTATTTGTAACCATGAGCAATATAATATAATGCGTAACAAATAATTGTCGATTATTATTTTTTCTCCAACAAATTTCTTTTTTCTTCCTCGTTCTCTCCCTCATAAGAAACAATTGTCAATTTTTTAAATATTGTGCACATCTTTTTAATTATTTGAAGTCAATATAAAAATTATTTCAACTTCACATTAGTCAAAAGTTAAGAAAAAATTAACTTTCTTCCAACTCATTTAATTAAAGTTAAGGCTTCAACTATGGTTTCAACCAATGCTAGAGTCATACTTGAAATCTTTAACAATTGCCACTAATCTTATTTATAGAATTTTAACTCTTCTTGAAATCATTGTTTGGAACAAAATTTTGTTTAAATTTAAAGATTAATAAAAACAAGAAACAAACTCTGTTTAAAAAAAACAAACAAACTTTGTTTAAAAAAAACAAACTTTAGTTTTCCAAATAGATAACATTAATTAGTTTTATTAAAAAATATAAAATTAATTGACAAAGGGTATAATTGACAAATCATACCCTTAAAATACAAAAAAGACAGTTAAATAAGAACGAAAAATTGACCCTAAAAAGACACTTAAAAAGGAACGGAGGGAGTAATCAATGATGAACTTTGCTACTCAATTCTTGGTATCACTTTAAATAGTTGTTGTTACTTGCATCTCAAGGAATCTCAATAGTTAGTTATTTTTCGGATAAATAACTATTTTGGTCACTAAATGTGTGTAAGACGTTCCTTCAAAAAAAAAGTGTGTTTAAGACGTTGTCATTATAATTCCTAAGTGTGTTGATATTTCAAACTTATCCACAAGTGTTGTGTTTATTTGTCATTTTCGTTTTCGAATTTGTTTTTAGGTAGTCAATTTAATCGACTAACATTTTTTTTTTAATGAAGTCGATCAATGTATTATTTGTTGGTCAATTCAATCCATAAAATTACTATAAAAAAAGCATTAAAGATGTTGGATCCTTATTTACCCTCAATATAGACCGAAAATTAATGATCAAACTTTCTTTAAGTATACACGTTCAGACAGACACCGTCTATCCGCTCTTTTTATTACGGCAATGTGTATAAATTCCAAAAAGTAGATTTTATGAAATTTTGATTTTTAAAAAAAAAAAATATTTAGATTTTGATTAGAAGTATAGGTATTTTGCACCTTCATATTTTAACAAACTACTCTATCTTTTTCAATGACATGTAACAAAAAAAAAAATCTTTCAATGACGCAAAAAAATAATATAGATTCTTATCTTTTTTAATGACACAAAAAATATAGTATGCTTATATGAAAATTTGTTTAAGGGTATTATTGAAAATGAAAAAGTCAACCTAAAATCATGTATTTTTTATATATTGTATGGTAGTATAGATATACCATTATATAAAGACAACTCAAAAGATAACTGACATATCACTATTTTTTTTAACCTTTTTCTGGGTAAATTTATCTTGTGTTGGGGTTTGAATCATCGGATCTTGCATATATTATGCATTGTCTTTACCAACTAAGCTAAGTTCACGTGAACCAGGTAAATTTATCTTTTACAATTCAATTAATTTTCAACTTTATTAATATTAAATTTAAATCTACACCCTTATTACGAACTTAAAAACTAATGGCCTATTTTTGTAAAAAAAAAAATCTGTAACAAACTTGTCCTTAAGAATATAATCTTTTTTCTTTCCTAAAAAAGAATATAATCTTTTTTCAAACTAGAAACAAATAAGTTAGTCGGTGCTAAAGAAGTATATATAACTTGTATTCTACTCAATCAAAACATAATATTTCCATCCTCCAATCGAAAATCATGAGACGACCTACCGCCATCAAAGCCAAGCGTGAACAGCAAGCACTACTTGACGATGAAATCAACAATCATCACAATCGCAACAACAAGGAAGAAAAAGAGAATAACCTAGCGGAGTGTGAGCATGAGAAAAAGCAAGGTTTGAAAAAACCTAAGATGCGTGTTATCAACCCTAGTGAGAAATTTCGATTTACGTTCGAATGGGAAGACACTGAAGACATCTTGGAGGAAGAAGACATCATGGAGGAAGAAGACATCTTGGAGGAAGAAGAGAACAACCTAGGGGAGTGTGAGCAGGAGAAAAAGCAAGGTTTGAAAAAACCTAAGATGCGTGTTATCAACCCTAGTGAGAAATTTCGATTTACGTTTGAATGGGAAGACACTGAAGACATCTTGGAGGAAGAAGACATCATGGAGGAAGAAGACATCTTGGAGGAAGAAGAGAACAACCTAGCGGAGTGTGAGAAAAAGGTAGGTTCGAAAAAACCTAAGATGCGTGTTATTAAACCTAATGAGAAATTTCGATTTACTTTCGAATGGGAAGAAACTGAAGACATCTTGGAGGACATAGAAACTGAAGACATCCTTTACCATGACTCTGACGAGGCTCAGCTTCTCTTTGGTTGAGGTTTCGTCGAAGAATGGATCGATGTGAGCAGGAGAAGCTTGCCGCTAAGAATATCAAAGAGATGATAACATCGGAGGAGAAGATTTATTTAGTTTTTTTTTTAGGAATACTGAAATAAGACTATATGCATGTTCTCCGTCTCCTAGTTGATATAGGTCGCAAAAATTTGGGCAATATGTCATATGATCCTAAAGGTACCTAATAAATGCAACTTTTATGTTATCAGTTTGTTTGTTGTTTGTAACTCCTTCTGGTTATATATAATTTGCTAAGCATCTCTTGTGTCTTACTACTCAAACATGCTTCAATAATGAATAACTGAAATTTAATCTTCACAAGTATCACAGTTAGATAGACATCCGAGTAAAAAGTAAAGAAATCCACTTGGAATCCGCACTGAGTTTGCAGCGTCGACAAACTCATTGACATGATAAGAAAGGTAGAACATGAAATAGGACTATATGCATGTTTTCCATCTCCTACGATGGCTAAATACTTGGAATTATTGGGAAATGTTTTTCTTTCAAAGATGTTATTATAGGAAACGTTTTGCAATTAAAAAACAGACATGTTTGCATGCAAAGATCTTATTATTATAGGAAAAGGTTCCTAATAAATGCAACTTTTTGGTATGACTTTGTTTGGTGTTTGTACCTCTACCTCCTTCTGGTTATAAATAATTTGATATAGTTCTCTAGTGTCTTACTGCTACTATTTTTCAAAAGTGAAGGACAAAGAACCAGTAAATTAATATGACTACACTGGTTGAGACTCACAGTAGACATCGATGAGAATTGCATTATTGTTTTCCTTCCTTCTATGCTACTACTGCATTTACATCAGTTTCAAATTCTCTGTTGCCTCTGCCAAATGTCTTGACGATCAACCCTCATTGTTGCTTCAATTAAAAGTCAATCTCAAATTGAAGACATGGAATCAAAACATTCCTTGCTGCAATTGGAGCGGTGTAACTTGTGACAATGAATGACATGTTATGGGCCTAGACCTAAGTATTTAGATTTCTCAACCATCAAATTTTCTGCTATCCCACAAGATATTGGTAATTACAGTTTTTCAATCTCTCAAAGCATCCTTCATTCCCTCTGCAATGCTTCAAACATTCAGGTGCTTAATCTTTCCATTAATAAGATTTATGGAACAATACCGACATGTTTAATGATAATGACTAGTATCATTGAGGCAATAAATTTGAGTAGAAAAAAATCTCACTGGCTACATACCAGATGTGTTTTCAGCTTCTTGTGTTGTAAGGACTTTGAACTTCCAAGCAAATCTCTCTCCCACTGCTTGTCATTAAATGTAAGGACTTTTTATGTGTTTTAGTTTAGTTTTTAGCAGTTTTAGACAGCCGGAAGCCGAAAAGGACAAAAAAACAAAGAGACCAGAAAAGTAAAAAATCGGGCCACGATTTTGACCGGATTTTGAGGAGATGTTGCGCTTTTTAATTCCGACAAAAATCAGAGCACGATTTTTATGTTACAGAACTTAATTCTGTAAAAGCCATGCATGTTTCTCAGCCAAGGGTTCAAAAATTTAAGGAGAAAAAGGCGTTTTTGGAACTTAAGAGCCGGAGAATAGGTGGGAGACCATCAAAAGAAAGAGGTGCAAATTATAATATAGCGAGCATTAGAGGATTCGGTTGGCTTAATCATTTGTCAAATTAATTTTCTAAAACCAAAACTTGTTATCTTTTCATCCGTTTATGTTACAAAAACAAACAATTGCCTTACGCAACCCCCCATTTATACACATCATGTATCTTAATGAAATTGCTGAGTAGAAACTAATATAGTCCTCGTGGATACGAACTTATATTTTATTACTTCGATAATTTTTGGTACACTTGCCAAGTTTTTGGCGATGTTGCTTGGGACTGTTAAATCATTTTGCCTTGGCAATTTTGTTATTATTTAGGATTTCTGTCATTTACATTTTTGTTTTTGAAGGAAAAAACTTATGATTTATGCTCTTCATCATATCTATTTATGTGTGCTTTACTATTGAAAGGTTTCTCTGAGTTTTGTAGCAACTTGGGATAGTCGATCACTGATTGAATCAGAAGAGATCAATATCCTTAGTTATGAAAAATGGATGATCTCTCTACATATGAAGGATTTGGAAGCAAGATTGATTATGAAAATTGATTATGGTAATCACAAGAACGAAAACAAAACTTTGAAGGATGATCGATTGGTGAGAGATAATACCAATAAGCAAGTGATTTCAATCGCAGCAGAGGCTATATGGCACGAGTGACAATTAGGCTAATGGCATTAACCTAATATAAAGTTATATAAAATTTGATTTTTGCCTCGAAAAAAATCTGTACTTAATTTTATAAAATGACCAATTTTATTATACCCTTGAAGTTGTTTTAATTTTTTTTTCCCTTAACTCGATAATTTTTTTTGGTTTCATTTTGATTGCATAATAACTTATAAGCACTTGTTTTACTTAAAATATCAAAATATAACCAAAAAAATAAAAAAAATTAAGGATGTATTTAGATAGAGGGTTTAAAGGGGAAACAGAGGGGAGGACTTAGTTTTCTTTTTTAAATTACAGACACTATTAACTGCTTTTTAAAATTAATAATTAATATGATAAATGATCATATAATATTTCAATCACACTTAGGTACTGTTTGGTCAGGCTTTTTTTCAGTCTAAAAGCTACTTTAAAACAAAGATAAAATAAAGCCATTTAAGAAAAAAGCTAAAGTTGTTTGGTTTCTTTATTATTTTTTTTTTAGTTTTAAAGTTATTTTTAAGTTAAAAGTTGTTTGGCAAAATATTGTACAAAACTTTGAATTTATTATTTTTTTGGTGGTGTCCGGGGTTCGAACCCGGGACTTTGCATATATTTATGCATTGTCTATATCAACTGAGTTAAGCTCACGATGACAAAACTTTGAATTTATTATGAATTAACATAATAAATAAAAAAATGTTTAAAATATTATGAATAGTTTGTTTCTTCTTTTTTCAATTATACTGTATAACAAATTTTGTTACAAGAATATCATATTTTTGGTGTCATTTAAAAAAATAAGAATTTATATTATATGATATTATATTTGTTACATTGTTGGTGTCATTGAAAAAGATATGTTTAGTTTTTTAAATAAGAAAAAGATATGCATAGTTTGTTACAATATAAATGTGTAAAATATATATATAAGTATAATTTTTTTAGGCATCTATACTTGTACTATTAATTAAAATCAACATTTTATAAAAAAAATAATTATACGCATTACAAAACACTAAAAAAATTATATGCATTAGCGTAACAAAATAAACTAAATAAATAAACCTCGATGTCCCAAATAATATGGACCAGAGATTTTATATTTTTATGAGAAAATAAACTAAATAAAACAAATATTAATGATTCCATAATAATTCCAAATGAAATATTTTTTTTATTTTTTGGGATTTTAAAAACTTGTTCCATAATCAATGATCCAAGAATAAATATTTTATCTCACATATGTTAAGAGGACTTACCTTTAGATGATGGATATGATAAGGGTCACTATTTTACTCTCTAATTGCTCCTTTGAAAATATTTTATCATAATGTATTGGTGATAATTTTCCTTTTCCTATTGATTATATTTATAGTGACATATACTTGATCATCTAGTTTGTTTTTTTAAACAAAGCTTGTTTCTTGTTATCTTAAAATTGACAATTATTTGTTATGAGAGAGAGACAAAGTATGCAAAAAAAAAATGAGAATTTGTTGGAGAAAAATATAGTAACTAACAATTTTTTGTTACGAAAGAAAGATAACATATTAAATTTATTGGAAAGAAAAAACGTGTGAAAAAGTTTATTACGAAAGAAAGATAACATATTAAATTGATTGGAATGAGAATGCGTGTGAAAAAAATAAGAATATATTGGTGGATTAAAATAAGGGTATAATAAAAAATAAATGTGCAAAAATATACTTTGTTAATTTGGTGTTAATATTCTAAAACGATACTTAAAAAACAAATTAGTAATTACAGAGAACTTAAAAACTAATTTGATGGTTTAGTTGAATATTTTTCGATATGATATGTTGAATATTTTTCTATAACAAACTTGTCCTTAAGAATATAAGCTTTTTTCAAAGGATAATGATAGATGTCCCAAAAAAAAAAATTCACGAGTGAATCACGACCCCCAAGCATGTATGGTTAGTGGGGACCACTCTTACTTTTTTTTTTTTTTTTTTGGTTTTAGATGAAGTGGTAATCCACTGAAATTAAACTCACACACAACTGTGAGGTCCCGGGTCACGACAATCGGCCTTGCAATTTCGGCATTTGTCAATTGAGCTAGGACTTCTAACCAGACCACTCTTACTTTTAACTTCCCATTATTTATGCAAATGATAAATCCAACGGCATATATTCATTCAGATGACGTCGGGACGTATTGCTTTGGGATGAACAACAATGCCCTTTTTCAAATGAATTTTAAATTTAATTTAATAAATAATTTAACAAAGATATTTTCCTTTAATAAATTAGTCGGTTACTGAATTTGATAGAGAAGTAAGTCTATATAACGTGTTTGCTACTCAATCAAAACCTAATAATCCATCTTCCAATTCAAATCAAAACCATGACACGACCTACAGCCACCAAAGCCGCAGTTGATGATGAAATCAACAATCATCACAATCGCAACAACAAGGAAGTAGAAGAGAATAACCTAGTTGAGCGTGAGCATGAGAAAAAAGTAGGTCCGAAAAAACCTAAGATGCGTGTTATTAAATATAATTGTTTTGTTTTTTAATAGACAAAATGCCAAACAATCATTGAAACTCACACACACAAGTGGAACCTTGGTTAGGGCGTCCACTTTAACTGTTACCACATTTTTCTCCAGTCGAGTACGGAATTAAGTTTGCCATTAACCAGTGCACGACTATGATTTTGTTACGAGCTAGGCTTTTGTGTTTTAACAAAATCATAGTGCTGCCATGATTTCGCCAAATTGATTGTCAATCAAATAATTAATCACAAATTTTGTATAGTATTATATTTCTTGTCCATCCCATTATATTTAATATCATTCAAGTGTTGTGAACTAAGTTTTTCGGCTTTGAAAACTTCTTTAAACTTGAGGTGCTCGTTAACAAGAGGTTAGTCTTATAATGATTGTAAAATAATTAATACGAACAACTTTTGTCTAAGTATAATGTTAAGCACATGATATCAAATCCATCTCGTCCTCGAACTAATTGACAAATCAAGGTGTCAAATCGTCAACTAAAGCAGATCCATGAAAAGACCGTTAACACTTCTCTGGTGTACTGGCCGGAGAAACTTGATGATACTCTATGGACTTATAGGACAGCTTTCAAGACTCATTTGGGACTATCTCTGTACCAGGTTCTATATGGTATTGGGACTATCTCTGTACCAGTTGCTATATGGTAAAGCGTGCCATCTTCTGGTAGAGTTAGTACACAAGGCTTATTGGACCGTAGAATTTCTAAATTTTGACGTGGAGTTGGATGGAAGGAAAATAACTACTGACCACAGTCCACAACTTCATAACTGATACACTTTCGCGAAACAACCAATAACCTTCATGAAACTGTGAAATGATGGTGGATGCTAGATTTGAGAAAGAGTGCTTTGAGGTTAAAAACAGCTACCGTAAGGAATGGTTGGAAGACTTGTTAATAAATAAATGTTTAAGATTGGGAAAGATGGGATTTCAAGATTACGTTATTGGAAGATGGATTAAAACTGCTCTTAAAGTACTATTTCCTAGTGAGCGTCGATTCTAAAATCCTGTCTTCTCGGATTCAATGCCTGCATTATCTGATTTCTATTTCTCAGAGGGTTGTCATGGAGCAACAGTTGAACTGCTGAGTTTTGCTGATTCGTTTGCAAATCGAAGCCCTTCGGTCTGGCGTTTGTTTAGAATCCTTGACTTGTTTGAGACTATGTGTGATCTAATTCCCTAATTTGAATCCTTGTTTCTTGATTCCATTAGTGAAAGAAAAATCAAGAATAGATTGGCTGAAATAAGTAGAGACACTTTCATAGATCCTTACACCGGATGCGGAGTTTGATTGTTGGGCTGATGGTGGGGTTCGTCCAATGACCTCCGCGGCCACTGGCTACATTGTTATGGCTTTCTGGTCAAGACTGAACTTGGAGCAAATTCTGAAACATATTCAATGAAAGACAAGCTCAATCTGTTCAATCAAAAGTTTAAGGAGATATGTGGTTTTCAATCTACGTGGCGTGTTTCTTATGAGCAACTAAGGAAACAAATAATAATTTACATAGAAAGCATTTTGTTGCCAACATATGAAAAATTCATTAGTATGTTTGAGGATGTTGTTGGTAAAAATGCAGACTAGTATGGAACGTCTGACATTCAAGATCATCTTAACAGTTCGTTTTTGTTACAGGATGTTGATTCTGTCAGAGGACTTGAAGAAAATCTGTTATAGTTAGTTAGCTAGTATTTAGTTAGGGCCCGTTAGTGCTTGTGATAGTTACTTCTTCCTAAAATGTATACGTACAATACTTCTTCATAACTATGTTTCCATTTTTATCATCACAAACAGGTACCAGAAATGATAACACTTCTAATACAAGTTTTCATGGTAAGTGTGTTATAATATAATAAAGAGCTTTAAACTCTTCTATTGCCTTTATTGTCACATCTATATTTTCTGCATCAAGCTTTAACAACTTATTTGTAACAATGAGCAGCCCAATGTGAAATGATTGCTAATTGTTGAAAGTTGAAACAGCATTCCAAGAAAATAATTTGCACAATTAATGAAACATAAATCTTTTATCTATCCTATTTGGACACTATTTGAATTATAATTGGATATTTTATGTCCTGTGTTCAAATTAATGTTCCAAAGAAGCTTTCAGTACTACTCAATTATAAACGATGGATATTCCTGCAAATTTTGTTCTAGCATATGGCTTGACCTAGTAGCAGAAGTGAGGTAGCTTGTGATTTGGACCATCATTGGATGATGGTGGCCATCAGACGGAGCAACTTTCTTAGCTGCTGGGACACGATAAGTTGTATAATTCAGTTTCAAGAAAAGGTCGCTGATTGCTTCTCCTGACCTGTTTTGAATTGTAACTGCTGCTTGGTTCACTGATGAATCAGGACACAATTGGAGTTTCACTGTCAAATAGTGCAATGTCTCAAAGATTGCGATCATTTTGAATAAACACCAAATTGAAGGGCTTCCATCAGCATCTGCATCAGCAAAATTTAGAAACTGAAACGTTGGTCCGTGGAAAACCTCTGAAACAACAAGCAGCGAAGGAGGTGAAACCCGAAAAGATGTGAAAACAGTGTCATTGTTTGCAGGGAAATAGAATTTTAAGAGCGATTTCTGATGCAGTGATCCATCTTTCAATCACGATATCTAATGTTTCACCATCAATTTGATGTTCATTCTTGATGTTAATCTTCTGCAAGCCGAAGAATCTATTTATTAGACACTCCTCCAAACATTTCCTTCTACAATTGAGGTCATTAGAAAACTCTTCCTGAAACCCAGCCCTCACCATCAACTTTGCAGTTTCGTGAAGGTAGTTGATCAATTCAGGCGGCAGCTCATCGATCATGTAGGGTAGGACAACATCAATTCGGAGTCATCATATTCATTCACCTGGTTCAAAATCATGTCGACGAGATTGAAAAAAAATTGCTGAAACGTGTCAAGGTAAGTCGTTATTTTTTCCATCATAATAGCAGTATCAGTATTGGCCAGTCGTTGTGGTGAATGGACTTCAATAATTACTGAATTTTCTTCTTGGAGTTCAGGGTATCCAATTTCTTCCGCAGAAAAAAAGGAAAGAACAAAGAATTATAGGGGAATTTCTTCAACTGACAGATTTACTGACTTTATAGGAGTTAGTGATGATTGTTATAGAATTTATACTTGACTGTTAGAAGACTGTTAACAGTTAGTTACAACCGGTAACTTGCTCAACAAGTTACTTAGTTCATTTAGCTTAGTATAAATACTTGATGTATAATCATTCAGTCAATGATGAATATTTTCTTCAATTCTTTCATTTGTCAAACTTGCTCCAAGAATGAATAACTGCAATTTAATTTTCATGTTACAGTTAGACATCTAACAAAAAAGTAAAGATTCACTTCAAATCCACAATGAGTTTGCCGCGACAAACTCAATGACATGATAGCAAAGGCAGAAACACGAAATGAGACATGCATATCTGGTTTTCCATTCATCACTTTTTGAAGAAAAATGAATAGACTGAGGTGATTGTCAATATCGAGAAAGCTGTTTGACCTTTAAACCAAAGACTTCTAGAGTGGTTGAATTATCATCCACAAAGTCCAATTTACAAATAGATGGTTGCAGGAAGACTCGTTTCAAGAAAGTTGTGTGTCAACTAGTTTCTGAAAGGTAGGCTAATGTCATTTACTTTTAGACTTCCTTGTTTGAAGTACCTGTTAGAATCTATAGGATATAATGAATTGCAATTCCATTTGATGAGTTTAGGGGAAAAAATTGAGATTAAAATTAGAATTAAGGAAAATTGGTTGAGATTAAAATTATGGTTGAACTTTGGTACTCACCTCTTGGCCTCACTTGAATTCCTGTTGTTACGTGCATCTCAAGGCAACTCAGCAGTTGGTTATTTTTCAGTTATATTGGTTTATCTAACTTACTCCTTGGGTAGTAGCTATAAATATAAAGTCTTAGGAGGGAAAAGTTTAATCAGAACATGTAATCGTCCATTTCAACTATGCTTAGAACCACCATTAACTTATTACAAAGATTGATCCAAAGTTGATTCATTCTTTGTTTAAGAGTGGGAACTTTGTGACTTTACTACAAATGAATGGAAAACAAAGACTCCGAAATAGGTCTCATATTCTTTGAATTCAATTATTCGTACTATAGTATTTACAAGTGCCAAGCTCTCCACTTCAATCAAATATACAATCCATATGAAATTGGCACTTGAGTAGGACTTTCATTTCTAAGTACTTAGCAAAATATTTGTACCCGTGTTCTATGAAGCATAGACATACAGACACGACACGCACACTCACACATCAATTCTGATGATAATTTGAAGAAATAACATAATTCCATGTAATCAGATGTTGTCGTGTGAGTGTCCAACACTTACATCAAGACATGTTTGAAACTGAACACGTCTTCGATCAGAAGTGTCGGTGCTTCAGAGACAGTATCCCAAAATACATATTTTGAAGCTTCTTTACATACAAGCAGCATGACGATGGGGTGGGGTGGGGACGGATTTTACCTTCTCATCCACAACCCCAACTCTCATATACTTATTTGTTACCCTACTTATACCTATTGAAGATGAGAAATTAAACATCATCCCCGTTCTCGACGGGTTCGAATATCCTCGTCCCCGCGATCTAAACCATATGTTCCATCAGGCTACTAACTTGAGAACGACTACAATCTAGACCAAATCTCAGCCTCGATGGTCCAGGCCAATGGATACAAAATACAACAACTCAATCTAAGAACGAGTTCAAAACTTTTATTGTCCTCACGAGGCTGGTTTATACCATTGGATCTACATCTAACAACTCATTTCATGATGTAGAAGCTGTTAGATAATTAATATTTTACTCTATCAAAAGTAGCTAAATAGTTCAAAGACTCTCAACAAAAGTAACTATATTCCTTAAAAAAAACAGAAATAACTATACAAACTTATATCAAAGATAAAAAATAAAATAAAAACACAAAAATGCTATTTAAATAAAAAAAAATCGACATTAAATACAATAATTGTATGACATGTTGATTGTATTTATACTTTTTTTTTCTTCTAATTATATGTCATTGTGAGATTAGCTCAGTTGGTAGGAACAATGCATAATATATGCAAGGTCTATGGTTCAAACTCCAACCATCACAAAAAAAAAATACAGTATATGATATCAATACGGGACTCATTTTTGGGTCAAAAATTGTGTTTGAATCAGTGGCAAATCATGTCCAAAATGCTAGGAGGAGTGACATGTGAATTAGACTCATAATAGGGTAAACCAACGCAATCATTTTCATTTTTGTTGTTATCCATTTTAGGTTAAAACGGTAAGGTAAAAACTCACAGTCAAATGGTGGAGAAACCGACAAAAAATGGAACAGAAAAAAATTGACCAACTCACTTGTGACTTTCTTTCCTTATTTTTTTTTGGGTTAAATATGTTTATGGTCTTTATAAAATTGGGATCTTTAAAGTTTAGTCCTTACTTAATTTTAATAGTTCTTTTAGCCCCTAAAAAAAATTTATGCACCCAGTATTAGTCCCTCCTCAATTCAAATTTGTTTAATTATGCTTAAACTCTTGAGTTTTTGAACAATTTTGTGCAGATTTGTTAAGAACATTACTAAAAGTTCCTCTGCAAAATATTGTCGCAAAATTTGATTTCTACGTCCAGATTTTGTTTATTTTATCTTTAACTTTTTCCGTTTTAAAAAATTCATATTTAATTCGTTTCATGTTAAAAAATTCTAAATTTTAGTAAATGAACATTTCATAGTGTTCTAAACTTGTCTTAAAAAAAATCGTTCAAAAATTTAAGAGTTTAAGGATAATTAAACAAACTTTGTTGTAATAGGGACTGAAATTAGAAGTAATTTTTTTGTAGGGACTAAAAAATCTATTAAAATTAAGTAAGGACTAAACTTAGAAGTTCCCAATTTTATAGGGACCAAAAACATATTTTACCTTTTTTTTCTATCTTTAATTAGTACTCCTATATTAAAAGAAGATAAACACTTTGATGCTCTAATATTTTATTAGGGTGTGTTTGTTTCAAGTTATATTTGTAGATTCCTGGGAATAAAATCATAAAAATGCATATGACTATGTTTGTTACAAGTTTACTAAATTTTATTCCCGGGTATAAAATGTTCCGGAGAATAGAAAAGTTTTCCCAAAGAAAATGGTGGGAATAAAATTCTCATGGAGATGGGAATAAAATCATGTGTAATTACCTATTATATTCTCTATTTTTAAGGTTTCTTAGAATATTATAATGTTAACCAAACATCTTTTTTTAAAATACCTTGGAATAAAATTTCAATCTTTATATTCCAAAGAATGTTATTCCTAAGAATAAATTTGCTACACTTGAAACAAACATAACTTTAGTATTTATCCAACAAATCAATGTTGGAACTTGGTCAAAATGTTGTGGGAAGCGACAAATACAAACTAAATTATTTATTATTTTTTTAAAATGAAAATGTTATTACCAAATAATATTAGATAAAAAGAACTAAAAAGAGTCAATGTAAGGCCAAAATGCCACAAAACATTTATCATCAAAACAACAAATACTACATCGTCAAAATAATCAAATAGTTGTTCAATAAATCTTTTAAATTATTCAATTGATCAGGTTGTATCTCGAGATCAACTTTTTTCATACTTATGAGCAATTTAGAGGGGTTTAACGAACATCTAAGGGGTACCATAACATCTTTGGCCTCTTAAGGAGAATTGCCTTGATATTTTTATATTTAATTATTGAAGAATGCTAGCAATACTTATTTTTAAACATTCTCTCTAGCACTTCCTTTTTATTGGATGGAATACATGTATGTTCCACCTCTTTTTGTGGGGTTTTATTTCCAAAATGTAGGTTAACAATGATTTAAACCAATAAAAAAGTGAGTATTAGAGAGTGTTTAAAAAAGATGTTGCTAGCATTCCTCTTAATTATTTTAAAAAATACTTCATCCGGTCCTATTTATAAGAAACATTTGACTTTTTTGATTAATTGCATAAAAGATGCATTTGGTCTATATTCTAGACAAAATACATCAATTATCGAATAAACAGGAGCCGAGGGGTAATCATTACAACTTACTTTTTATATTTTTTTAAAGAAAAATAACAAGGATAGAATTGTAATTGTAAACATTTTCCTGACCCGTTTCTTTTCATCAACCGTCGAAACACATGCGCGAATTTCTCTCTGTTTAATAACCATCACTTTCACAACAAAACCCTTTTCTTTTCACTTTTTCTCACTCTTTTCTCTAAACCGTAACCGTCATGGAACCTGAACAACAACCACCAACCCTCACGGCGGTGCACGACGGAAGCGGCGACGAAGGTTTAGCCGCATTAGGCGAAGGCGGCGAAGGAAGTAGTGGTAGCAAAGTGAAAGGACCTTGGTCTCCTGAAGAAGACGCCATTCTCAGTCGTCTTGTTAGTCAGTTCGGTGCTAGAAACTGGAGTTTGATTGCTCGTGGGATTTCTGGAAGATCGGGGAAGTCGTGCCGGCTCCGGTGGTGTAATCAGCTTGACCCTTCTGTTAAACGGAAACCCTTCACTGGTATGTAACTTGTTAATGATCGCTTTTAAGTTTATTTTTTCGTTGTTAACGTTAATCTGGTTTAAGAATTGTTCGACTTCGGGTTCTCCTGAATGGTTTGTGCTTTAAGTGAAGTTCGTTAACCATTTGAGGACAATCATTTGGTTTGATTCTTTTCAATTTGAATTTGATTTTGTTTTGATTTTATTTTATTTTATTTTGTTTTGATTAAATTGATTAAGTTAAGTCTAGGTTTCAACTTTCATGCATTGTGGATTGAGATTATAATGAAGTAATGGAATGGTTTTGTGTGCATTGAGGTTTGAGATTGTTTAATTAAGAATTGATTATGCGTATTGTCAAGTTTTAGGGTTTATTATCGTTAAAATAATAATAATTAGGGTTTATCTGATTTGTAAAACAATAAGTACATGACAAAGGGTTTAAAATTATGGTCATGGTCGTTTACTTGTGGTCAAATGTGGCTGGTGGGGCCTCACTTGGAGTCGTAGAGATATAAAAAATATTAATAATGTGGTCTAGATTGCAAAAGAACAAGGATAAACCTTTAAGTTATTGGAAAAGGTTTTAAAGCGTGGTTATGGTCTTTTACGCGGGAAAGAATCGTGGTTAACGTGTGGTCAAATGTGGCTGGTGTAGCCTCAATGGCAGTTGTAGAAACATAAAAAATATATATAGGTTAAAGTGTTTTTAAGCGTGTTCGTGATCCTTTACGTGGTCAAATGTGGCTTGTGTGGACCTCAATTGCAGTCGTGTAGACAAAAAAATCTTAGGAAATGGTTTTAAAGTGTGTTCGTGATCCTTTACGCATGGTCAAATGTGGCTTGTGTGACCTCAATTGGAGTCGTTGAGACATAAAGAATCGTAATAGTGTGGCCTAGATAGCATAAAGAAATCATAAAGAAATTGTAATACTGTTATCATTCTGGATAGAGTTCTTTTTTCTGATTTGCTATAGAATATTTGGATTTGCTGTAGGTTTTTTATTGTTCATTTATAGATCATAAGTAACACCTAGCTGTTACTTTATCAATTTCTATTTTGTCGTTACGCCAATAATGTTGATTGGTATGGTGGTAGTTATTGCAGCTATTACTTACTGACTGATTTCCGTGACTCTTGCTATAGTAGTGTGGTTGATGTTTGCCAAGTGGACTCGAGTCTTGAACTTGAACCACTCCGGAAAAATAGGGTGTGAAAATTGTCGTTTAACATGAGGGTTGCATACTCGTAAGTAGAAACCCGTAACTATAAATAATAGGTTTACATCCTGTTTGTTTGTGTTTCGGAGACCCCAAATGGCCACGCATGGTTGAAGGGTATATTTCTCACTTTTGACTCTACCTAAGATGGGCAAAATAATGAACTCAATGCTCTGACATAGGTCCCCATCATTTGAGCTTCCTTGTGAACTTCATACCTGATGTTCTAAGTCTTCATCATTTGAGCTTCCATGTGAATTTCATACCCTTGTTTAGATATTGCGTATCTTGTTCTGCAGCCAAGTAGGTTTTGCATATGGTCAACATTTGTGCTGTTTGGTTTTAATATCAGGAAATCCCATTTGTAATAATGGTGAAAATAAACATCTTTTGATGCTGGACATTATTTGTTTTGTCATGTTTGTCCTTAAAATTTTCAATTGTTATTTTTAGTTTAATTCCTAACATTGTTTTATATGATCATCTTTCCTTTTAACAATTGATTCTTAGAATGAAATGTGAGATTATTTCTTGTATTCATTGCATGCATATATTCCTATTATGCTGCAAGCTAGTTAAAACGATATCCCATCACCAAATTAAATGAATTGATATACATTCAAGAGTCTTGCTCACATGGCACCAAGATAAAATTCTTAAATTTAAAAAGAGAGCTGAGTACCTTAGAGGAAAGAGAATGAACACTTAAGCAATTATTTACTGGATCACAAATAGAGGCCAATGGAGACAAGACTCTTCTTCCATGTGTTTTCCTTCAGCCTTTACAAGTGAGTCACTACTGAATTCCCCAAAACTAATAAGTTCTGAATGCCCCATCTTCTACTGATTTCATACTATTTAGGATAATCCCTAGCCTTAACAGTGCTAACTGGCTAACTGCCTAGGTTTAACAATGCTAACTGCCCAATCCAAAACTACCGAATATGAATGCCCCATCTTCTACTGATAGCATAATCCCTAGCCTTAACAGTGCTATCTGGCTAACTGCCCAGCCAGTTCTATGATTACTCCAAGCCGATTACTCTCTTGGTCCATCAATATCATCCCGTTGAAGTTCCATCTTGTTTTACAAGAGTTCTCACAGTGGCTATATTCTGCCCATTGTACTTCTCCTGCTTGGGATTCATCTTAACAATCTTCCTTTCTTCTATCCACTTCTTCATATTCTGCCAAAACAGCAACCTTAATGCTTCTTTTTAGGATCCTGTGCATGGGATGGGAGCCGATTAACTGACTTCACAAAACACAGCAACTCTCTTCCCCTTGCTTTACACATTTCTTGTATTTTGGCGGCCTATTGATAGAGATAAACCAGAAATAGAATGAACAAATGGATGTTATTGCACAAACAGTGCTGATCAATACCAACTTATAGAAAATCACCATTTTTCTTCACCTGTCAATCCTCGAATATCCCGGGAGTTGTTCCTCTGGATCTTCAAGCCTATGCCATCAGCATAATATAATATTGTATATAGTCATTGATGGATCCCATTATTTGCTACGAGTTGACTAATCTTGCAGTCACACTGCCCATACTCCTTCCCCAAAACCATAGTTGACGTCAATTTAGGGTCTTCTAACTCAAAAGCTGGAGCCAGTGCACTGCTTACCTCTCAGTGCTTGCAAACTCAAGTTACATCTTTGTGTTCAACATCCTCCAGTGCAGATCCAAGAATTTCTCCACTTGGGCAATCCAGCCCATCAAATTGCTGCCCTCAAATTAAGCAATTTGGTTTTTCTTGCTCAAGATGTTGATTCATTTTAGAAGGCCCAAATCACCATCTTTTTGTGACTCCTCTTTCTCCTTATTTGTCTGTGACTTTGGTGTATTTGGAGTAGGTTTTTCATCCTCTTTTCCGTCTCAAAGTTGATGCCTTGTTTTTTCATTAATTAATCCAGAAATTGCTGTATTCATTTTACAGCATCAGTATTCTTTTGAATTTCAACTACACCATTAAAGGACACTCTCCATGGCTTCTGTCATCTGTTTCCTATTGTACCCAGTTGGACAGTATCTCCTATTTAGTGGGAATATCTCCTATATTTAGGAGATATGACTTTTCGGATTTAATTTTATTTGTATAGCTGTGCTTGGTTTCCTACTTTCTTAGTTGTTTGGGAGTTAGGAAGTGAAGAAAGGGGAGGGAAAGGGAGGGTAATCCCTCGCTTTATTGTTTTTAGAGGGGAGGGAAGGCGAATGCTTAGAACTAAAAATATATTCTTTGTTTTGAGAGTAATATAAAGATGAAAAGGATTTGAGAAAAATATTTCAAAGCTTTCCAAAATCCTTTGAAGTATTTACCCAAATCATCTTTTGAGTTCCCCCAAATTGGAGGGTTTCTGGCAATTAGTCTAATGGAGAAAATAAAACCCCATGCCAAGTGGGGAACTATCCCCCCTTCCCTTTCTCTTTCCCCTCTCTTTTCCCTTCAACTTCCCAAAAAAACTTATTTTCTTAGGTTCCTAATACTAGTGATTGTTAATCATGTATATATAATCAATCATGCTGAGGTTTTCCCTGAGTCAATTTAGTTAACAGTTCGCCCCTCTCAAGATGGTACCTGTGCTTGCAAGTTTTGGGCATGAATCCTAAATTAGAGATAGTATCCAACATGATATGGCACGTTGGATTAAAGTTGTTTCAGATCCAAGATAAAATTCTTAGATTTTAGAGAGGAAGCTGAGGATTAGCAAAGAGAGAAAGAGAGAGAACTTGCGCAATTGTTCACTGAATCACAGAGGCAAAAGAGAGAATATAAGCTTCTAATAGGCTTGTACAAAATAGTATTAGTAGTTTTGTGTTGGCTTGTTTTGTGTCGTTTATCTTTATGTTATTTTGATGTTTCGAATATTATAAGAGTTAAAATTCAATCGCTGCAGTTTTGTATAATTTAATATTTATGTGAATCTCTGCTGTCTATTGGATATGCATGAGTTCCTTCCTTTTTTCAAAATTGCTTAATGCACGAGTCCCTATGTCTATGTCGCGTCATGTATGTCCCGTGTCCCATTTGTTCTTCATGGGGTGTGATCTTCAAGGTTTAATTATATAGTTTATATTTTCTTAGAAATTTCTGTATTCTTATTATTCCACTTTCCTGAATATATAGGCTAAACAAAATATAATGTTTTTCAGATGAGGAAGACCGGATCATAGTTGCTGCTCATGCAATCCATGGAAACAAATGGGCAGCCATTGCTAGGCTTCTGCCAGGAAGAACAGATAATGCCATTAAGAACCACTGGAATTCTACTCTGAGGCGTCGGGGAATTGGGGGAGTTGAACATGATAATACTAAGTTAGAATCTGGTAACATGGGGGGAAATATTAGCTTGGAGAAAGCCAAAGCATCATCTGAAGAAACTCTATCATGTGGAGATGTTAATTCTTTGAAATCCTCAGAAGGAAGAGATGTTAGTTCTATGGAGATTGTGGATGATAAAAATGAAGACAAAGCAAGGACTGATGTTCAATTATACCATGAAGTCAGGGATCCACCGACCCTTTTTAAGCCAGTAGCACGTGTAAGTGCTTTTAATGCGTATAACGCTTTCAATGGTTCACAACCTTCAACATCAACTCCAAGACCTGTTCCAATGCAAGGACCTATTTTACATTCACCAAAATCAGATGTGGAAATTTGTAAAATGCTTAACAGAACTATTATCGACCGGTCAGTGCCTAATCAGTGTGGTCATGGATGCTGTTCATCTCTTGGTAACAACTCCAAAAGCTCTTTGTTGGGACCAGAATTCATTGAATATTCAGAACCTCAATCTTTCACAAGTTTTGAGTTGGCTGCAATAGCTACAGACATTAGCAACCTTGCTTGGCTTAAAAGTGGATTGGAGAACAGTAGTGTGAAAATGATGGGTGATACTGCTGGCAGAGTTAATATCTAATGGATCATGATTACATACCGGCGATGGTAATGCCAAAAAATTACAAATCTTAATGGGACTGGATGGATGTGCATAAAGGCTATACTGATGTCAACCTTAGTAGCAAACAAATTCGTAGGGATTGAAGAATCGTTGTAATAATGAGTATGAATTCGGGCATTGACTGAGTAGTGATTAGAACTTATATAATTGCACCCTCCATAATTATAAGACTCGTTTGGAACATTTGTCCGTCTCTAAATATAAGCTTTTAGCAAATTTATAAGGAAAATTAACAAGTGTTTTACAGGCCCTTGTTAAGAAACTAAATATAGCAAAACTATCTTTAAAGTTTATCTCTTAAAAGTGTAAAAAATATACAAGTTTTTTTTGTTTCTTTGATAAATGTCTTATTGAGTATCAGAGCTTGTTTGTTATAGCTTTTTTAAGAAAAAAATTACTTCTTTTAAAAAAAATAATCACTTTTAAGAGTTTTGCATCCATTACAGTTTTTAAAAAAAATCTAAATCTAAAAACAGCTTCAAATGAGAAGTTGTTAAGAGCAGCATCTCACAAAATAGATTTTTTTTAAAAGAGAGAGAATGTTTGAAAGATTCAACTAATTTTGTAACAAAAAATCCTTTTATATAGTTGTATCCAAACAAACTATATTATTTGTTTAAAAAAAGTGTTTTATTACGGTAAACAAACGCAAAATAGATTCTGATTTTTCATAAAATCTCTATAATATAATAATCTCTAAATTATTTTATGTCAAAATCACTTTTATTTTAATTCGCAACAAACGGGCTCTTAATTAGCATGACCCAATTTTTAAATACATGTATTATTCTTTTTTTCAAACATTTCATTTATCAATACTACTAATACCGATATGTCTTAGAATATGAAAATCAACATTATCACTACCAAAAAAAAAATATGAAAATCAACATTAAATGCATGATTCTTCTATACACTGAGGGTGATTTAGTAATAGTTATACACAAATTATAAATATTTATGACGCTACTAACTTTTTTAATATATATATATATATATATATATATATATGAGATTAATTAGAATAGACTGACTGTGTAAAACTATTTTACACCATCAACCAATGATATTCATTCAATTAGACACATCACCTTAAATGTTATAAAAAGGAAAAATGAAATAAAATATGGATAATAAATACCATATCCCACATTTATTATTAGCCTAGAACAAGGTGATTACAGAATTACAACATCAACCTAAGTCTCTCTTACTTTCTCTAACTTTGTCCTACCTTTTTCTATTTCCTGTCAACAATTTTTCACAAAATGGAAAAATAGCTACTGAAGAATAAAAGGAAGCAAAAAACATAACATTAACCAAATGATCCAAATATGATATGATACTTTTTGAAATCTTAACCAACGTATATCAATCCATTGAAAAACAAACAACCTCTTAAGCAAATGTACTTAAATAAATTGACTCGAAATCTTCAACATTCATAACCGCTTCAATGACATTCATGTGTTTAATTTGTGCTATGTTAAAGGATTTCATGATGGTTCTAAAAACCAAAATGTAACTTGTTGAGTTTTGCAACTCTAAAAGACTTCAAGGATCATACATGAACAAAGGTCTGCAAAATTAGAATATGAAGACAAGGTTTGGCAGGGTGAAAGAATGCAACATCATAATGAAGATTAAAAATGGCTAAATCAAATGTCCAAATTAAAAACGTGGGTAGAAGACAATTATTATAAAAAGATTTTATTTGATTTTTTCCATTTTTAACACTCATAACACTTAAGATGATGTGTCTAATTGGATGAATGTAATTGGTTGATGGTGTAAAGTTGTTTTACACTGTCAGTCTATTCTAATTAATCATATATATATAAATATATATATATATATATGAGAAGGGATTCATTGACTCCAAAAGTAAGTCTAAAGACTTACTCCAAATATTGACCCTTGATTTCACCAGTAACTAGGGGTGTTCGCGGTGCTGTTTGGTTCGGTTTTGAAGGTAAAAGTCATCCGAACTGTAAGATAAAAAAACATGCGGTTTGGTTTGGTTCGGTTGACTTTAAAAATAAAATCCAAACCAAACCAATGCGGTTTGTGTGGGTTTTTTTAGAGACAATATAATTTTTTTCCAACATTAAAATTAAGTTACAAAGCTAAACACAACATATCTGCTTCATTGTTTTGAATTTCATCAACCATTACAATTTCATTTTCATTCTACAATGTTTCCAACAACATAAACCAAATCAATAATGTGGACAAAAAGTAATTCTATTTCGAAGAAATGTAAAAGACTAAGATTATATCATTCTATAAAAGTTTAAGTAGTACATAAATACATTTTTTAAACAAAAAGCAAAAGGTATAAATCCTTTAGACTTAAAGGTATTAAAATCAAGGGTTAATATTTGGAGTAAGTCTTTAGACTTACTCTTGGAGTCAATAGATCCCTCACTCCCTCTATATATATACCAAAAGGTATTATAAATGTGGACGGAGGGAGTACTTTGGAACTGTTGATTTTTTTTTACGGGAGTTGATACAATTTACGATATTCATACACATTGCACATAAATCAATTGTACATGTGGGTTGGGTAACTCAACTAGTTTGGAGTCAATCTTTGCTCCATTTTATTTTCCTCAATTTACTCCATTTCAAGTCATAGATGTATGACATGTGGAAAAAATAAAATCAATGGTCATGATTAAAAGGTTTGGAAAAAGCAATTCTTCAATGAAAATAAAGGCTACGCATCCTTCTTTCTGCAAACTCTACGCGCTCCTTCTTCCTTTCTCTCGTAGTCTCACAGCTGCCTCTCTCCCTCCCACTGCCGCCGCCGCACCTCTCCCTCCATCCACTAGCGCCGCCTTATGGTTCACATCACCTCACCTAAATCATCCTCAGTCAAACTTTTCTCTTCACCACTTCAAACAGCCATCGTTATATATAGCTCTGAAACCTTAAATTTTCACCAGATCTGAAATGGTTGTTTCAAATTTTGAATGGAGCTGAAATGGTTGTTTCCAATTTTGAAAAATGTTTAAGAGTTGCTTCATATGTTTGTTAGAATGAATGATTTAAAATTTGTTTATGGTTTAGTGTAGTTTGAGGAGCCAGGCTGAATTACTCTGTTTGAAATTCATTTGTTTGCTTAGTTTGGTTCAGCTACTGGTGGTTTTTGCAATCATTAAGTCCAATGCACACGAATTCTAAATACAAAAAAGAACAAGTAAATACATGTGAAGAAGGATTGAAGGGGCCTCTTTGGTGTCACTCTAATATATGTACAAAGTATGTGTAGAGATAACAAAGTTATTTTGACCATTTTTCACATAGGGAGGAAGATGGAAAGCTACTTGAGAAAGGAAAAAGGAGAGTTTGTAGGAAGAAGGAGTGCGCATAGCCTTTATTTTCGTTAAAGAATTGCTTTTTTCAAACCTTTTAATCATAACCATTGATTTTATTTTTTTCACATGTCACACATCTTTGACTTGAAATGGGGTAAATTGAGGAAAAGGAAATGGAGCAAAGATGGACTCACTAGTTTGAGTTAAGGGTTAAAGAGTTGGAATTTTAGGGATTAAATCATGGCAAGAAGACAAAAAATAACATCACAATTAACATACTAATGTTTATCATTCAAAAAAGATAAAAAAAATCAATTTTATATTCTGAATTTTAAAAATCTATACATACTTTTTTTTTGAAAGAAAAAATCTATACATACTATCCTATCTCTTTTTCACTTTGACCACCTTAAAACTACAACATAATAATCGATTCTACCAATCAACCCACTGGTTAATCATCTAATCATCATTTTGTGGATTGTGATTTTAATTTGAATCATGATTTTGTATTATACTTGTCGATCAATCTATCTTATTTCTATATATTAATATTATCTCTCATGATCTGCGGTTCAAATATATTTATAATATGATTATGAATCGAAATTGTTGAAACGATTGTTGTGATGTTTCCATTACAAAATCAAATTTATAGTTCAAGCCAATGTTTTCGAAAATTTCTCCATGCCTTTAAACCCCTGATGCATGTAAACATCATAATAAGTAACACGTGTTTTCTCAAGTAAATTGTGCGAATCAATTTTAAAACTCTATTTTTTCGCGACGAAACCTATTTATTGGATCTTCTATTTGCTTGATGATTATTGAAATTATTCTATGCTTCCTCGTGTTTTTTAATTGTCGTCAAGTGTCATTAGAATTGTTGTATTACACTCATAAACAAGAGAGATCTATATACTATTGAGCTTTAATAAAATCTCACTCTTGTGTTCACAATGTTTATATACTATTGAGCTTTAATAAAATCTCACTCTTGTGTGTGTGTGTGAGGTTGGTGAAAAGTGTCTACACAATGTTATAAACAAAACAAGAATCAAAATAATTATCATTGTCATACACACTTGCGTAGAATTTATAATACACTCTCTGGTCATAAACAAAAAAAAAACAACTTTTGAGGTTATTGAAAAACTAATGTATATGATTTATTGATGCATTGTTAAAACTTGTGTTTCTTATATTATTTTGTAGACAAGTGCTATTATAAATAATTGATATTTTTATTCTTTAACTCTTACATTATATTTTAATCATTAATTAAAATCATTCAAGTGGAAGAATTGTGGGATTTATGAATTAACTTTATTTAATTAAATAAAATTTAATATAAATATTATATCAATTATTAAATAACTTATTGTATATATATTATATATATTATTGAATTCAATTATAATTCCGGACAACCTATGATAGATTTGGTTGTTCTCTTGTGTTTGATCATTGGGAGATCTTTGCTTCCACTGTTTAGTATAAATTTCAATTATCACATTAGATTGGAACACGCAGTTAAAAACAAGATGCTCTCAAGCACTTAGTTTAAGATCACTCAATCACATCGGTTCCTATTCAACCATACAAGTTACACATTTGCCTGTATTTTAAAATCACAATCATTTATACTATGTATATGTGATATTTTACATATATGTTAAATATTTCAATAGATCATGAGAATTTATAAGAAAATAAAGTAACTTGTTAGATTGAGTAACAATCTTAATAAAAAACTTACACATGTTTCTAATCTTTCATACAAGGTAGATCTCTTCCTCGTAAAAATATAATTTAACTATAGACACATTATTTTTTAATTTTGTTTGGTTTTATGTGGTGATACCATTAGCATATGTCAATATGCCACATTGATAGTAAAATAATGTGTTATGGGCAACAAATCATCATAGTTGTGTACGTATAGCACTAATATTATTTTAAACTCATCAAGTAACATCTTAATTTTCATATATATTACATTTATGTATTTCTTACATCTTTATTAAAATTAGTAAGGTTAAATCTCTTTATTTTATTTTTAAGAGAATGCGCACGTGCACACATATATAAGGTCCAAGTTAACAAAAGTGCAAATTTTCGTTTGGAAAAAAATAAATTAATATTCACTAGTGTAAATCAATATTGATTGGGTCTGTTGAATGCTAAGCTCGTTTCAAATTAAGACATTAATGACTCAACTTTCTCAACTATTTATTATTAAATGTTTTAGTTGTTTTAGGTAGTATAGAACTATTAATAGTGCAGGCTACTTAAATATAACTGAAAATTGAAAACTACAATTCATAACAATCAACCAGTAATGAGATTATTTTTACTATATACTAATGATTTCAATGAATTGAACCTTTGAGTTTTGGTTGGCCCATTTGCTCAATTTTACAAAAAACAACTCTTGAACTTACATAGTTTTTTAAAACAAAAGAAACAATAACATGTTGAATTATATAATGTTAACATATATATGAAGATATATAGAAAAATATTAGTCAAGAAATTATGTTTTTGATGAACCATGTGACCAATACATTGTAATGTAAGTTTCAATACCTTAATAATGTATTTAATTACTCTAACGAGCGTTGTTTTATTAAATTTCATATTAATGTTTATATGATAATCTATTTGTCTTTGTTTATTTGTTGTGGATATGATATAATTGTATATATGTGGTATTATGTGCAATGTTATCATAGACCGTAGATTGATTGTAAGTACAAAGTAAGAATTGTTTTGTGTGTTAGTGACATGTATTATAGTTTAGAATTTTTTGTGTTTAGTGACATGTATAGTTGTATATCAATGCATTTTGTATAATATTATTTAATGTTATAACATCGTTTTATATACTAATGAGCATAGAAAGGCATGTGTACAACGTAGTCATTTTGGCGGTTTGGTATGGTCTGTTGCATTTGTTGCGTATCCGTATGTGAATATATTGGTACATTTAATAACGGGGAGAAGTGTGAATATTATGTTTGTACTAGTTTCGAGACAATGCTACATTATCAAATAATGGGATATTTAATTAATTAAACTTATTTTAAAAAAGACAATTCGACAAGATTTTCTTTTGTAAGATTCATGGGCAAATTGTAGAATTGAAGATAGTCTTATGGTTGTAATAATTCTGTACATTACACATCTCAACAAAAAAAAAATTTAAATTTCATTTAACTACTACTAAAGATTTTAATGAAAATGAGAAAGAGAATAAACATATAGTTGATGGTTATAAATCTAAAAATGTTTAACAAGTGAAAATGAGGAACCAATAATAAGAGCTCTTAATAAGTGAAAGTTTTCTCTTCTAATGAATCATTTTATTATTTCTCTTTTATTTATAACCAACTATGTATTTGACATTTCATAGTGTTTGGATGTAAATTCTAATGACTTGTGCACAATCTTTTTTGAGTTGAATTCTGGTGATATTATGCTTAAGTAATTGATCATGTTTTTGACATTTGATGGCGTTTGGATATAAAATCGAATGACTTATAAAAAATATTTTTTGAGTTGAATTTTAGTAATATTATGCTTAAAAAAACATTAAATATTATTATTAAAAAATATTAAACACCAATTCAATATCAATTGCTAAATTTTAGTTAATTAACATTTGAGTATGTTTTAATTGCATTTTTCAATATCACAATATTTTAGTTTTCAGGATCCTTGGCAAAAAGCAACAAATTGTTTCCATGAATTTTTGATATTTTTATTCTCAAAAATGATTGTAAAAAACATAGATTATCCTTTAAAATATTGTTCATCAACTTGTTAAAATGCAAAAAGCTTCAATGTACAAACAATTGCAAAGCTATGAAAAAACGAAGAGACCTCGAATATGTTGAATGTTTGAATTGAAGAGACTTGAAGATTTGGATGTGCTTTTGGATTATGGTGGTTAGTTGGGCTGAGCGACCACCATGGCTATGGCGAAGAAAGAGGAGGAAGAGAAACATTAACTGTTAACGATGAGTGGGATTTTGTTTGAGGTTTGATAGCTTTAGGTTTTTAGGATTTTTATTTTATTGCAAGGAAAAGAAAAAACGATTTAAATGATAAGTGTTAAAATAATTCATGTAGTAATATAGTTGATGTTTGATTTACTTAACTTTAAGGATTTATATCTTATATGTGCTGCAGTGTATAAACACAATGTTAAATTCACTGGGGATATCTCATGGATTTGATATGTGGGTATAAATATTTCAATTCACTTAAATTGTTGTTTTGTTCACCATCATTGTTTTGATTAGTTTCGGTTGGTGTTTTGTGAAGCCTTTCATACAAAATAGATAAAAGAAAATGTAGTCACCGAAATCCTTCTTCAACTATCTTTTAAAGCAACATTCTATTTATTTTGATCAAGATAATCGACATTCTACCATTTATTGACTTTCGTTTTTGTCCATTTATATTTTATGTTGTTGTGTTTTAATTTGCCTAATCTTTTGCCTTAAGATAATTTGCCTCAAGAAAAGACGGAAGAGATTCAAAATTATTGAAAACCTGGACATTTTAAGGTTTTTTCGATCTGTTTTTTATATTATACATGAGTTTTTTTTAGAATCTACTTATTTTTCATTAGGGCTGTTATTATGTATAAGCACTGGTGGCTCACTTGTTTTGAAGAAGAGATCTCAGAACTTTTGTTTTTAATTGTCTTGTTTTATATTTTTTGTTTAATAGAAGATGCAGTAAAATTTGTAGAAGAAATTAATATGTATTCCACACAAAGTGAATTTGACATAGACACTTCAAAGCTAGCTCTGAATGAGTCTTTAGATGTTAAAGTTGATGCTTAAGACTCACTGTAGCAGAACTAGGTGGAGAGTCCCTCTTATCCAAATCAAATTTTATGACATATTAATATTTTCATATACATTATATATATATATATATATCTTTCTTACTACTTTTTTTTCTTGGTTTTGAACTTTGTGCAGCATTCGCACTTGCTTGTAATAAATACAAGTCATACTTTGTTAATGTTCTCATAAGAGGAAAACAAAAAACAAGAAGATATAAGTCAATTAATTAAATAATATTTAATTAAATTCTATATACAACAAATTAACAAAATTAATATCCCTAATAAAAGTATCGACATTAAGAGTTAACTAACACTACAAAATCACCAATAAGGAAATCATTTTTCCTTATACCATTAAGATGTGAAAACTCAATCAAACTGAATTTGAGTCAATCCCTTTTAAAGGTGTTGTACGTGCATTATATGATAGCACTTATCATACAGTTCAACTTTATTATGTTGTAATCTTACTACAAATTTTTGATTGGCAAGGTCAATAGAGTTTTGTAAGAAAGGACTTGTAACCGCTTCATTTGCATAGATATTTCTTAGTATTTTATTAAAATTAGTAAAGTAAAATCTCTTTATTTTATTTTTAAAATAAATATATACACACATGTGCGCATATACACATTAGTTGATGCTTGATTTATTTATTATAAATAATAAGTTACTTTGGATTTTAAAGTTCAATTCATTTATATACACGCGCATGTACGTGTTCACTAACCAATTACATATATTTTAAAGGAAACCAATTGTGTATATGTTTGATGTATTTAATCGAAAAATAAATAAATTTTATTGAACTACATTTACACTAACTTTCACCTTTTATTATCCGTGTTTAAATTTGTGTTAAAGTAAAATTACAACTATTTAGGTTACATGATATATTTTACCTAACACACTTTCATTAAACTTATGCAAAAAAAAAATATCACAGGCAATTGATAATGTAAGATTATTAGTGGTTGTATAAATTGGAAAATATTCGATTAGTATTTAAATTGGATCATGTTCAATTGGATCATGTTAACCCATATATAAAAATATTTAAAGATTATCATTAAACATTCTACGATATATTTGAATATAAAATGACATAGTTTTTGCACTCTCTAACTTTTTACCTCGTGATAGATATGTTATTAATTATTTATTTTACACATTCACGTTATTATTTTGTCACTTAATGTTTTTTTTCATAATATCTATATTATTTAATAAAATTCAGTGTTTTGTATGTGGTGCAATGACGTGAGAGATGTAATATAAATGTTACATAAATATCATTTTATAAAGTATTTAATTGCTGACGTGTGTTGTTTTATTAATTTTCATATGAATATTTGTATATAAATCTTGAATAATTAATTTTTGTTCTAAACTTCTATTGTTAGTGTGTTTGATGTTTGTAACTTTATGCAATAATCTCGTTGTCTTTATTTATGTATTGTAGATATAATTGTATATATGTGGTAATATGTGTATTATTATCATAGATTGTAGATTAATTATCGTTAGTATGAAGTCTGAATTTTGTGTTTAGTGATGTGCATTGTTGTATGTTAGTACCATTTATACAATGATTTGTATTGTTTATTAATGCAACATTTTTTTATACTACTTACGCGCATATAATGACATGATGTATTGCAAGAACAGTAAGGTTTTAGCAAGAACACAAAAAAAAACAAATTTTATAACATGTAATTGGAAAAAGAAAAAAAAAGGTAAAATGCAAACTAGTATATTTCACCAAAACAATAATAGTTTGATATTTGAACTCTCTCTGTGTGTGGGTTAAAAGACATCTCTAAGGCACTGTTTACTGTCTTTGTTAAATATCTTCATGTTTTACTACGCGAGAGAGATGAGTACATCAAAATCTGCTCTTGCACCACTTCATAAATCTTTATTTGATTTAAAATTTATGAGAATAATTGACAAGGTGACGACTTTTACATGGGCTATAAAGTTGAGCCTTGTAGTAAATGGTAAAATTGACGAAACATTTTGTACATGATTCACCATACAAGTTGATGACCTATGTTCATGTTTTTTGTGAACATATAATACATAACATTGTAGTTCGTAAGGAAGTACTGGATATAAAGAACAATTGGGACATAGCTGTGTTAGTGGTCAAAGATGTAAACCCTATCAGTTGTGTTGAATTTGCTTATGATGGTTCGATATTTAATGGTAAGATGTTGTTACACGTAGGTCATTCTAGTGACTTGGTATGGTCTGCATTTGTTGGACGTGTTGCATATTCGTGTGTGAATACCTTGGTACATTTAAGTGATGATGGTGAGAAGTGTGGAGTTATGTTTGTACTAGTTTCGAGACAATGCCACCTTATCGAATAATGAAGTATTTAATGAATCAAACTTATTTTAAAAAAATGATTCAACGAGGTCTTCTTTTGCAAAACATACTCACCCTTCTGTTCCTATTACAAAGAGTATCATAAAGACAAAAAAAAATTATTTTTGGAGAGTCGATTGCAACACTCAAGGGCAAATTGTAGTCATGGAGTTTTATGGTTGTAACAATTCTATACATGTTACACTTCTCAAAGAATTTGTTAAATTTCATTTAACTACTGTTAAAGATTCTAATGAAAATGAGAAAGGGAATAAACATATAGTTGGTTGTCATAACTCCAAGGATGCTTAACAAGTGAAAGTGCTTAGATGATCTAATGACTTGTGAGCAATACTTTTTGTGTTGAAGTTTGGTGATATTATGTTTAAGTGATTGATCATGTATTTGACATTTGATAGTGTTTAGATGTAAAATTAAATGACTCGCGAACAACACTTTTTGAGTTGAACTTTGGTGATATTATGCTTATAAAAAATATTAAATACCAATTCAGTATCAATCACTAAAAAGGTGCTTGAAACTCTTTGCTACACATTTACACTGTTTTAAAACTTTTATCAACAATACAAATTTATCATTTGGCAATCCACATGATTGATTCATATTGGTTTGCATCAAAGCACGTAGACCGAGAATCATGTCCATTCGTAAGCATTAAAAAGTTAGCTACATCGTCAAAAATGTAAAATCTTTTATGGTATTTTTATCATTCAGGGAGTTGTGTTATTTTACTTTGAATTTTAGTTACAAGAAAGTTTGCTTGAGGAAGGACAAGCAAAAGTTCAAGAAATCATATAGGATTTTCAGTCCACTTTTAGAGTCATTTTAGAGTTAAAGTAGTCAGTTTATGTGTATTTTAGTCGTGTTTTGTGTAACAACCCAATTTTCGCTAGATTTATTTTTGTAATTGTTTTAATTTGTGTTTATTTATGCTCGTATGTGATTATTTACCTATGTGTGTATTTTAGTGGGTTTTAGTGCTAAAGGGGTATTTTGGTCATTTGGTGAGCAAGGGTAAATTAGTAATTTCATGGTGAGGATTATTTTTAGTGCTTAAGTGAGAACCATTATTTTACTAAGTTACTAGTGTGGTTATTAGTTGTGAGCCGATGACTATTCGATAACTTTAACCGTAGGCGAGTAAATAATGCGGGTTAGTTAGTAAGTGTATTGAGCCCATTAAGACAAAAGGAATTAAGCCCAATATTGGTGAGTGATAGACAATTGGCAAGTGTACCAAAAACTATCGAAGTAATAAAATAAGTTCGTATCCACGAGGACTGTGTTAATCTCAATTTAGTAATAAAGTAAATATTTAGGATGTATAAATTATTTTGTTTGCCACTAGGCAGTAGATTTGATTTGATTACATAAAATTAAATAACATAAAATAAAGATTCAGTTAGAAAATATAGATTTGGTTAGAAAATAAGAAGAGAGATGAGATCAAGTCTTTTGAATCATCTATGTTCCCCTAATTGGAATACTGCACCTATTCTTATGAATGATTTTCTAGTTCCACGATGATTAACAAAATAGCCCGAATCAATCACTTAACTTAGAACCCTCTTCTCCAATTACAGCCCCTAATTCCTTAGGTGGTCTAATATTCTTTGAAGGTTTTATGAACGTTAACCTATTATCACTAACAAACGATTATCCATTCATAAACTAACCATGTTTATTAGAACAATTCAATCCTGTTTAAGATGAAAACTAGGGTCAGTAGTCATTCATTCTCACTAAATCATGTTTATATTTGATCGGGATATAAAAAGCATTAAAAAAAATTGAATTGAATAAAAACTAGATTTTCATTCACAATAAATAAAGTTTCACAACAACATGGTTCAATTAGGGTTATAAAGAATCATCTCAAACCTAATCTCTAAGAGATTTAGCTACTCATAATCGAGTTTACAAATAACATAATCAATAATGGAATCAAAACATACATGAACTGATAGAAGGTTGAAGAATTCGCACTCCTAGCCGTCTTTAGGTCTCAAAATCGCAATTGGCTCTCTCCAATTCGTAACCCTTGTTTTCAGAATAGTCTTCAGCTTAAATAGGCAACAACTGTTCCTAAAATCGTGGCACAATTTAAGTAAATCTTGGCACGATTTAAGTAAATCGTGACACGTTTCTGCTTGTGTAACACACCACCAAAATTAGGGTTTCCATAATCGTGTCACGTTTTTGCCATCGTAACACATTTTCACCAATGTCGAATGCATGTTTCTTGAAAGCTCCAAATCGTGACACGTTTTTTAGTAATCGTGACACGATTCCCTTTTTTCAGTTTCTTCAGTTTTTCTTGCTGCTTAAACTTGCCTGTGAACTCACAAATATCATAAAAAGACACTAAAAATGTGGAATGACGGACTGTCATCAGTGAGCCTATTTAAACCTTAGTCTTCGAGGAAATTAGGTCACCTAGTATCATTTGTTCATTCTCACAAAATATTTTGAGAGAGGTAGAGAGAGAAAGAGCTAGAGAGAGGGTTTTGAAGAGGGAAGAACTTGAAGAGCAAAAATAGGGTAGAGACTCAAGGGATTGGAGGTAAAGTGAAGCACTAGCTTAGATTTGTGAAGATTTAAGGTAAGGGGGCTAGTTTTCATTCATAATCCTTGTATAATCTCTTTTTCTACTTATGTTCAAAAGTGCTTATTTGTGAAAAGTGGTTATTGTGATTTTAATTGGTGAAATTCGTGGTTAGGTTTTGATGTAATGACTGGGTATGTGAAATTAATGATAATTGAGTTGTTAATGATGAAATTACATGCTCAAGATGTGTATATATGTATACTTTGTTGATTTTGTTCAATTTGATGGAAAAAAATGATGTTGTGGTTGTTGAATGATGGTGAGATCATGATTATATGATGTAGATGTTGTTGTGTGATGATATTCTCATCAATTTATGCTTTGGGTATTGATGAAAGTATTGTTGTGATTGAATTGTGGTGATTTTGCAACTTTTGTGAAAATGGGTTGAAAATGAAAAAGTTTGATTTTGATGATGTTGAATGAGTTAAGGAAGTTGTTAGAATGAATTAGGATGATATGATTTTCTATTTTAATCACTTGGTTTTGGAGAGAAATCATCTTGGGAAGAAATCGGGTTTTTAAGTAAAAGTCGTTTTTAAGCGCTTTTGCAAAATAAGTCATTTTGAGATGAGTTTGATTAAGTTGTTTTGAGTTGAAATGCTAAGTTTTCAAGTTTAGTTTGTATGGTCTAAGTGTTAGGGATGCATTGGCGAAAACGGAATCGAAAACGGATTTGAAAACAAGATTTTATGCGCGAAAACGTGAAGATGCATTTTTGCTGTACTGGTGAGGTGACACGACCGTGTCAGGGTCTCATGTAAGGGATGACACGACCGTGTGTCCTGATGACATGACCGTGTCAGTTCTGCAGAACCCTGAAACTTAGTTTTTCGTGTTTTTGTGTACTTTTAAGCATGCCAATGGATTCCAAACACCTAACCTTATTCAATCAATGTATAATTAAGCTTCTAAGAGTATCATAGCTTGATTCTACCTTGGTTTACAATTGGTTTTCATTTATGCTTGGTTAACTTTGTTTTTGAGCCGAAAATTGTCGGATTAGCATTTTAATCGCAATTGGCCGGTGAAACACACATGTATATGCAACTGCACTCATATGTGATCTAAGTGTATGCATAGTGGAGGCATTGGAACTTGTTTGCTTAGTTTTGATTTCAATTGTCTCAATTTTTTTAAAGTTGTAAAATGAGAGACGAACTTTGTCGAAAATAATCTTTAAAACCAAATAGTTGGCAAATCTTTTGTGGATAAATTGAAGCGATTGAAGTTGTTTGGAGCCTATCCAACTTGATTTTTTTATATTTTATTTTTATGTTGTGATCTTGCTAGCCTATGTTTTCAGAAAGGGCTATTTTAATGCAGTCAAAGCAAGGTTGACCTTATGCTCAAAGAAATGAGTGATGCTCTTTTATTCTCATACATTTAATCGAAGTTGGACTTGCTGGAAATGCTCAAAGCACGTGTTTCGGTTCGACAGGCAAAGTATATTGAAGAGCGATTTGTTTTGGATAAGGTGAAGCAATAGATATTTCCAAGTAGCATATATTCGAAATTCAAATCGAATAGATATCTGTTGTCTGTTTATAGCAGTTATAGTTTCAAATCCTATGTAGGTAGTTACTTCTATTAGTATAAATAGTAGTTTCTTGCAAGAGAAAGAGGTCACAATTCAATCATACAAAAAACTTACACTCAAACTATCCGCATTCAAGAGAGAAACGAATCACAAGTTGCAATGTATGAACATGTGTACCAATTTACATTCAATCAATGCAATTTAAGTTTATTTTCTTAAGTGTCTTTGCAATTTACTTGTTTATTTCAAGCAACATCTTTTATTAGTATTTCGAAAGTGACTT